>OHCY01000067.1_pt1 | contig 79385 bp, 64 predicted proteins | sample 1566951 | NCBI WGS metagenome assembly OHCY01 (sample SAMEA3879548, study PRJEB24766) | human gut metagenome | biome: human-associated habitat; feature: feces | place: USA | collected 1985/1987
CCAAGTTTCAGCACTATTTGGGATCATATCCAGAACCTGTTTCGCAATTACCTAATTATACATATCAATGATTAACTGTCACTAATGTACCATCCGTTTGTGACGATTTTGTGTTCTGGCTGTGTATTTTTTGATAAACAAAAAGCGCCTACATAAGAGGCGCGATCAGACGCAGCAGCCTTCCTGCCTTGCGGCCCAGCCAGCTGTAGCTATAACAGGTTTCAAGGGTGACCGGAATACATTTTTTTAGTGTTTCCTGATAATCCGCTTCGATTTTTTCAATAACCGGATTGCGGTATAAAAAAGTGCCGCACTCAAAATGCAGGTACAGACTGCGAAAATCCAGGTTGATGGTTCCCACCGTGGCTTTCTCATCATCACTGACAAAAACCTTCGCGTGGACAAAGCCCGGTTCATATTCAAAAATCCGGACTCCTGCCTTTAAAAGCTCCGGATAATAGGTTCTGGCCAGCAGATAGGCATATTTCTTATCCGGAATATGAGGCATGATGATAATAACCTCCACTCCCCGTTTTGCCGCATAGCACAGGGCGTCCTTCATGCCGTCATCCAGGATCAGATACGGCGTCATAATGTGGACATATTCCTTTGCCTGGCTGAGTATGTCCAGATAGACCTGCTCGCCGATCTGTTCCTTGTCAAAGGGGCTGTCCCCATAGGGGATCACATAGCCTTTCTCCATCCGTCCGGCTGCGGCTTCTCCTGCCGGAGGAGAAAGATATTTCCTGTAATCCTCTTCCTTTTTCTCTGTCACATCCCACATCTGAAGAAACATCATGGTAAAGCTCTTTACCGCATCTCCCCTTACCATCAGAGCCGTATCCTTCCAGTGGCCAAAGCGCACTTTGCGGTTAATATATTCATCTGCCAGATTTACTCCTCCGGTAAAGGCACAGCGGCCATCAATGACTGCAATCTTTCGATGATCCCTGTAATTCTGATGGGTCGAAAGCACCGGGATAATGGGAGAAAACATTTTACAGCGGATCCCTTTCCGTTCCAGCTGCCTGGGATAGTGAAACGGAAGAAGCATCAGACAGCACATTCCGTCATACATCACCCGGACTTCTACTCCTTCCTTTACCTTTTCCTCCAGAACCTTTAAGATCTCATCCCACATATATCCCCTGTCAATGATAAAAAACTCCATAAAAATGAAATGCTTTGCCGCCTTCAGCTCTTCCATCAACCGTACGAACATATCCTCTCCCAGGGGAAAATACTCGATGTCCGTATTTTTATATACCGGCGCTCCAGCCATACGTTCCAGGTAATCCGCCAGTCCGGCCGTACGGCCGTCCAGAGCCTCAAGTTCCTTCCTCACATCCTCATTCTGGTTCAGATAGGGTCTTGTTTTGGCAGTGGATGCTGCCAGACGTCTGGCCAGAGCTTTGGTCTGAAACTGCATCTGTACGAAAATGTATAAAAGTACGCCGAACACCGGTATCACGAGTACCGGTATGATCCAGGCCATCTTAAAGCTGGAATCAATAGGTTCATTTAAAATGGCGATCACTGCAAGAGCACTTAAAAGCACACAGAGAATATAAAAATAATGAAGATACCCATTCAAAAACTTAAACGCCGCTATAAATACCCAAAGCTGCAGCCCCAGCCCTGCCATTACAAAAGCAGTCCTGCCAAAGATGATCCTAAAAAGACCTCTCAGTTTTTTCTTCATATGTATGTCCCTTTCTTCTAAAACAATGGCCCCATATTCTTTCCCGAGAGAAAATACGCGGCCAGCCCCAAAGAAGCTAAACCGCGTATTATTATCTCATATATTTTCTTTTCTGGCAAGTATACGAAGCTGCCTCCATTCTGGCCGCTACTGCTGATCGATCTTTTTCACGTCCATATCTTTTGGAAGGATCAGGCTTAAAATAATAGATACTACAAACACTACTGCTACCACATTGGCAGAAAATACGGACTGGATCATCGGCGGGAAGATATTCCAGATCCCGACCTCGCTGGCTGTGGTAAAACCGATTCCGATGGATAAGGACAGCGCTGCAATGGTAATATTTCTCTGAGAGAAACCGCAGTCAGCCACCATCTGAATACCGGAGGTTAAGATAGTTCCAAACATCATGATCGTACATCCGCCTAATACTGCGTCCGGAAGGGAAGCAAAGAAATTTCCCACCGGCGGAAGAAGTCCTGCTAAAATCATGCAGGCAGCGCCCGTCATGATCGTAAAACGGTTCACTACCTTTGTCATATTGACAAGGCCTACGTTCTGTGAAAAAGAAGTTACAGGAGGACATCCAAAGAGACCGGAAATAACGGAACCATAGCCGTCGCAGCCCAGAGAACCTGAGATTTCCTCTCCTGTGATCTTCCGGTTTAATCCGCCTGCTACCAGAGCAGAGGTATCGCCGATGGTCTCAGCCGCAGACACCAGAAAAATGATACATGCGGAGATAATAGCTCCCGGATAAAATTCCGGCTTAAAGGGCATCAGATGGGGCAGGGAAATGATTCCGCCGGACATGATCATAGACAGATCTACCTTTCCCATGGTGATCGCCAGAATATATCCTACTACCAGGCCGGCTAAAACGGAAAGCTGCTTTAGATATCCCTTTGCAAAAATATTCCACAAAAGACAGGTAGCCAGTGTTACGGTTCCAAGGATCAGGTTCTGGGCAGAACCGAAATCATCATTATAACCGCCGCCAAAAGATCTGGCTCCTACTGTAAAGAGTGAAAAACCGATGGCTGTTACTACAGAGGCCGCTACGATCGGAGTAATGATCTTTCTCCAGTATTTTGCCATCAGTCCTAAGGTTCCTTCAAAGAGACCTCCCACCAGAACCGCTCCTACTACAGCCGGATAGCCGTAATTGGCTGAAATGGTACTGAGCACCGTTACGAAGGTAAAACTTACACCCATAACCACAGGAAGCTTTGATCCGATCCGCCAGATGGGATAAAGCTGGATCATGGTAGCAATGCCTGCTACAAACATGGCGTTCTGCAGAAGCATACCCAGCTGAGCCGGTGTAAGCGGCGTCTTGGACGCTCCCGCAATAATGGTGATCGGCGCCAGGTTTGAAACAAACATGGCTAAAATATGCTGCAGTCCAAAGGGAATAGCCTTTCCGATGGGCACTCTTCCCTCCAGTCTGTATATGTTGTTAATACTGCAGTCTGCTGCATTTCCTGCTGTTTTTGCTGTTTTCCCCATACGATTTACCGCCTCCATTCTCATGCCGGCAGCTGTCTTTATTTATCTCCCCAGACCAGACATCTGCCGACACACTCATTCTATGCTTCTTTATGTGTGGTCTGATATACTTCTTCCACAATCCGTTCCATAGCGTTTAAAATATTCTCATAGCCCGTGCAGCGGCACAGATGACCGGAAATGAGCTTTTTAAGCTCTTCGCGGTTGTACTTTTTTCCCGTTCCCACGATCTCAACCGCACTCATGATCAGACCCGGCGTACAGAAGCCACACTGTACGGCAGCCTCCTCAATGAATGCCTTCTGGATCGGAGAAAGCTCGCCGTTTGGCCCCTTTAAGCCCTCTACGGTCATTACGCTCTTTCCATCTGCCCACATGGTCAGATAAATACAGCTGTCAATGGCCTCTCCGTTTACCAGTACCGTACAGGCTCCGCACTCTCCTACCTCACAGCCCTTTTTCACCGAAGTCAGCCCCAGGCGCAGACGCAGAGTATCTAAAAGGGACTCTCTCTCGTCCACTGCCAGTTCATGATCTTTTCCGTTTACTTTCATATGTATGATCTTAAGCATTGCAATTACCTCCTGCTCTTGTGATAGATTCTGCCAGTGCACGCTTTGCTAACTCCTCAATGAGCTGTAAGCGGAATTCCTTGGATGCTCTCCAGGAAGAACGGGGATTTACTTCTGTGAGCGCTGTTTTTGCAAACTGCTCTGCCGCCTCTTTGTCATCCACTCTTGCTCCTTTTAAGCCTTCCTCTGCATTCCGGCAGCGAAGGGGCGTAGGTCCTGCCACTCCGTAGCCCAGACGCACATCCTCAATGACTGTCTTGTCTTCTGAAAGCTTTACCCGGACTGCACAGCCTAAGGTGGCAATCTCCATGGCCTTTCTTTTTCCGTACTTTACATACTGGCCGTACCAGCCCTCATAATCCTCTTTTGCAATGAGAAAGCCCGTACATACCTCTTCTCTGGCTCTTACGGTCCGTCCGGGACCTGTATAAAACTCGCAGATGGGAACGATTCTCTCCCCTTCCGGTCCCACTAAGATCACTTTGGCATTTAAGGTCCACATGGTAGAAGCTGAATCTGCAGAAGTAGCTCCATTGCAGATATTTCCGCCGATGGTTCCTGTGTTGCGGATCTGAGGTCCACCCACCATATCCACTGCCTCACCCAGCATGGGGATCAGCTTCTGGATCAGGGGATCATTTGTAATATGGGAAAATGCAGTAGCTGCTCCGATCCAGAGATCTCCGTTTTCCAGAACCTTTACTCCCTTAAGCTCTGGAATATTGTGGATAGATACAAGGGCTTTTCCTGCATCCTTTCCCTCTCTTACACGGATCAGTACGTCGGTACCACCGCTGATTACCTCTGCATCCGGCTCATTTACCAGAGCCTGCACAGCATCCTGTACATCCTTTGCCTCGTAAAATGATTTTATATCAAACATGCCTTATTTCTCCTTCCTTCTTAAATAAGTCCCTTTTCTTTAAATGCTGCGATCAGACGCTGGGCTGTCATAGGCGCTGTATTCATATGTACGCCGGTTGCATGAAGGATGGCGTTTCGGATTGCCGGAGCAACCGGGATTGCCGGCGGCTCACCCAGAGATTTGTTTCCATAAGGGCCTGTAGGATCGTCTAACTGGATAAATTCCACATGAAGATCCGGAGCATCCATAGCGGTAGGGATCTTGTAATCCAGAAGGTTATTATTTAACGGTTTTCCGGTTTTTTCATCTACTAAAAGCTCCTCGGAAAGTCCAAAGCCAAGGCTCATGCTCATACCGCCGTGCACCTGTCCGGCGGCTGTCTTTGGATTGATCAGGATACCGGAATCATGGACATTGATCACATCCTTTACAGTCACAAGGCCCAGAGGCATATCGACTTCCAGATCTACAAAGCAGCAGCCGGAAGCGAAGGTATTGTCCTTGCACTGATTCGTGGTCTCTGCTGTAATATGGATGGAGCGGTCTAAGGAATAGAACGCTGTATCAGCTACTACCGCCACATCAAAGAGTACCGGATCGCCGCCGTTTACAACCACCTGGCTGTCCGCAATATCTAACATCTCCCAGGTGATTTTCTCCTCTGCATGAAGCCCCAGAACCTGACGTACCTTCCCGGCAGCCTCCTTTACAAGATCTGCATAGACAGTCTTTGAAAGATCTGTCACATCATGGTTCAGCATATAGGCAGCGTACTCTAAGACCTTCTGGCGGAACTCTAAGGCACACTTTTTGCAGGCCATGCCGGATACATAGGTCTGACGGGACGCATAAGCACCTGTATCAAAGGGAGTTACATCCGTATCCTGTGTGGAGTTGATATATACCCTGTCTACGCTGATTCCGGTGGTCTCTGCCGCCATCTGGGTGAATACGGTATCTGCTCCCTGTCCGATTTCCGTAGCGCCCATGGAAAGCTGGATGGAACCGTCCTGATTTAAAGTGATACGGGCAGAAGCAGTTTCCAGAGAAATGGGATAAACGCCTGTTTTGTAAATAAACATCGCCATTCCCACACCTCTTCTCACCGGTCCGGTCTGATTCTTATAGGCCTCTCTCTTTTCGTCCCAGTGAATGTACTCCCGGCCTTTTTTAATGCACTCGGTCAGGCCATATGTATGGAATGTAATACCGTTGGCCGGATCCACAAAGCCTGCATCCAGACAGTTCTTTAAGCGGAATTCACAGGGATCCATACCGACTGCATCTGCCATATCATCTGTCAGACACTCTGCAAACCAATCTGCCTGGGGGATGCCGTATGCTCTCATGGCTCCTGCCGTAGGGGAAGAGGTATAAACGGTCCAGCAGTCTACCTCTGTACCCAGCCGGTCTTTATACAGATCCTTAAATACATTTCCGCAGTTGGCACAGATAGCGTGACCATGGGAGGCATAGCCGCCGTTATTGGCAAAGGCCTCCATCTGTCTTGCAAGTACGGTTCCGTCCTTTGTAACAATACCCTTGCACACGCCCTTGATCGCATGGCGGGTACGGGTTCCGGAAATGGTTTCCTCGCGGCTGATCTCCATCCGGACCGCCCTACCGCCTACACTCATGGAAAGGAAAGCATTTAACGGCTCATAAAGTACATCCTGCTTGTTACCAAAACCGCCTCCGATATAGGGCTTAATCACGCGAACCTTACCAACTGGGATTCCCAATGCCTGAGCCGTTACACGGCGTACAATATGGGGAAGCTGCGTGGAAGAAACAATGGTCACTTTTCCGTTTGTATCCACATAGGACCAGGAAACGGGAAGCTCAATATGGCAGTGGGAAATCCTTGGAGTATCATATGTTTCATCAATCTCCACCAGGTTTTCCTCTCCGTACTCTTCAATGGCTTTCTTTCTTCCCTCTTCAAAGGTAAAATCAGAAGATCCCATGGTCATATGGGAATGAACGACTACATTGTCCTTTCTGAGATCGGGATGAAGAGGTGTTGCTTCCGGCTTTAATGCCGCTTCTACGGTAACGATGGGCTCATACTCCTCGTACTCAACCTTGATCAGTCGGGCCGCCTGAGCCGCAGCCACTTCATTTTCAGCTACAACTGCCGCAATATCATCTCCGTAAAGACGTACTCGCTGATTTAAAATCTTTCTGTCACAGATATCCTGATGCTTTAACTCCACACTCCAGGGATGACCTGCGGTGGGAAACTGGATATCCGGAACATCAAAACAGGTGACGATCTTTACCACTCCCGGCACCTTTAACGCCTCATCCAGATCAAAGCTCTTTACAAGGCCGTTTGCAATGGTGGAATGAACGACTTTTCCATGAAGGATATCTCTGGGTTCCAAATCTGCGGTGTACTTGGCTTCACCGGTCACTTTACCGAAAGCGTCCACGCGTGTGATTTCCTGGCCAACAACTTTCATTGTATTTCCTCCTTACTTCTACTGTCTGTGTCTGCATCCTGAACGATCGTTCCGATTCTTTCATCCCCGGATAAACGAAAAAGCCCTCTTTTTATACCACTGCTGTAAGCATGAATTTTTCAGGTAAAAAATAACTGTTAAAATCCAACAGCGTCCAGCTTATGAACAGGTACAAAAAAAGAGCTGACTACATAAACGTATGTAGTCAACTCTTAAGGTAGTTGGTAGAGACTCTGGGCCAATCCCCAGGATATACATATCAGACAATTTGCTTTATTGAATTGTCTATATTATATACCCTTAAAAAGTTTTAGTCCATTTGCATTTTTCTCAAAAAAATTTTATTATTTTGTGCATAATGCACAATAAATACCTAAAAATTTTTGTGATTTATCGTTATATTTTCACGAGAATAGCGTTTTAATCCTCCAATGCCTGACGGATATCTTCTATAATATCCTCTGCGTCCTCAATGCCGACGCTGAAGCGGATCATGGACGGATCAACACCTGCCTCTACAAGCTGCTCATTGGTCAGCTGTCTGTGCGTATGGCTGGCAGGATGAAGAACAGCTGTGCGGGAATCTGCCACATGGGTTTCAATGGAGCAGAGCTTTAACCGGTCCATAAATCTGGCTGCTCCCTCTCTGCCGGATTTTAAGCCAAAGGAAATGACGCCGCAGGTACCATTTGGCATATACTTCTTTGCCAGCTCATAATATTTGTCACCCTCCAGTCCGGGATAATTTACCCAGGCCACATCCTCTCTGGATTTCAGATAGGAAGCTACCTTGTAAGCATTTTCACAGTGCCGGGGCATTCTCAGATGAAGAGTCTCAAGGCCTACGTTGATCAGAAAGGCATGCTGGGGAGACTGGATCGATCCAAGATCGCGCATCAGCTGTGCAGTGGCCTTTGTAATATAGGCCATTTTCCCGAATTTCTGCGTATAGATCACACCGTGATAGGACTCATCCGGCTCTGTCAGGCACTTAAACTTATCGTGATGAGCCTCCCAGTCAAAATTGCCGCTGTCTACGATACAGCCGCCTATGGTCATGGCGTGACCGTCCATGTACTTGGTGGTGCTGTGGGTTACAATATCTGCTCCCCACTCAAAGGGACGGCAGTTGATGGGAGTTGCAAAGGTATTGTCCACGATCAGGGGAACGCCGTGATCATGGGCTGCTTTTGCAAATTTTTCAATATCCAGAACCGTTAAGGCAGGGTTGGCAATGGTCTCTGCAAATAATGCCTTTGTATTGGGGCGGAACGCTGCTGCCAGCTCCTCTTTTGTGGCATCCGGGCTTACCAGGGTACACTCCACTCCCATTTTGGGGATCGTAACCGTAAAGAGGTTCGTTGTGCCGCCGTAAATAGCCGCCGAGCTTACCACATGGTCTCCTGCCTGGCACAGATTCATCACTGCATAGAAATTAGCCGCCTGGCCTGAGGAAGTAAGCATGGCGCCCACACCGCCCTCCAGCTCGCAGATCTTGGCTGCTACCGCGTCATTGGTGGGGTTTGCCAGTCTTGTATAGAAATATCCGTTTTCTTCCAGATCAAACAGACGTCCCATCTGCTCGCTTGAAGTGTACTTAAAGGTCGTGCTCTGGTAAATAGGCAGCTGTCTTGGTTCGCCGTTTTTCGGCTCCCAGCCGCCCTGAATACAGATGGTGTCTAATGAACGCTTTTTTGTCATACTTCTCTTCCTCCTGGGGTCGGTTTCTGTAAAATTTGATACTGTTTGGAACAGCTGCTTTTTATTATAACCCAGGTTGGGTGGGGATTCAACTTGAAATTGCGGGAGTTGTCGTATGGGCATCCTGCCTCCTGTCTGTCCGGGCTCAGGTTTCCGGTCATAAGAAGGTCTAAGGGGCCTGGATTTTTCTAAAAACAAGAGCCACATCAAAAACTCGCTGCGCTCAGACAGGTTTGATGTGGCTCTTAACGAAAAATCCAGCCTCCTAAGACCTTCTAATGACCTCCAAAAATCGCCCGGACAGACAGGAGGCAGGACGCCTCGGCTGGAGGGATAATAGCCGATGGGACAAAAATTAATATAATCTCTGATACTGAATGTGTTTAAGCATCTACATAGAGATATACCAGTCCTGATAAGATCAGGTAGAACCAGGTGGTTGGGTTGGAGAACCAGATGGTGAAGAAGGACAGAACCATGTACATGGCGATCTGGGCGTAGATGATGTGGCCTGCGGGGCAGGTGAGCTTTTTACGGAAGCGGACCAGGCCGTAGCAGGCCGCGCCCAGAAGGGCTCCGAAAAAGATCATGCCGAAAACGCCGAAATCGTAGTAGGCGTCGTAAAATAAGGTGACTGTAGTCAGCTCCTCTTTTGTTACATACAATGGAAAGTTTACAAGGGACGGGAACAGGAATTTAAGGCCTGTCAGCGCCCATAAGGGGAACAGTCCCTTGAGTCCGAAGCTGTGGCGGCCCAGCTGCTCTACCAGACAGTTGAAGTTGTCATAGTTGTTGGCAATGTAAATATAAGGCTGGGTGATGAAAATGGGCATATGGCTGTTTTTCATCTCAAAGATGCCATTTAAATACTCTACGCTGTGGCTTCTTAATACGGTAAGGATCAGGTAGGCCGGGATTAAAAGGACGATCAGGATTCCTGCATGTATCAAGCTGAAGCTTCCGGTCATGGAGATATAGGTAAATACAGCCATGCCTGCTGCAAGGATCAGCTGGAATCTGGATACGCATAAAAGCGGAATGGCAAGAGCCACTACATCCAGAGCCACTGCCAGCCAGAAGCCTCTGTCTCTTGTAAGTCCTCTTCCCCGTCTGGCTGTCATTACGCTGTAGACTACGGAAAGGCTTGGAACCAGTACGCAGGATACGGTAAAGTAATGAACTCCGCTGATGTGGAACTCTGAATAGGCGTGAGGTACGCCGTAGGAAAACATGGGAACAAAGCCCAGTCTCCAGGCCTCAAATGAAAAGGCCAGAAGGGATACTGCGGTGATGACGCTCATGGAAATCAGGATGCGCTTTGCCTGCAGGGGCGATTCCCCGGAGGAAAAAAAGCGGTATACCGACTGCATATCCTTTTCCGACCAGCCGTCAAAAAGACGGGTGAGTATCTCAAAGACCGTCCAGAAAAAAACGACAGCCAGAAAAAGGCTGATCCAGGTCATAAGCGCCCAGTCGGTCTGAAGCCTGGAAAGCTTAAAGCAGGAGATCCCCTGTCCGCCCACAAAAAAGAGACAGAACAGTCCCCGAAGATGGATCAGGTTTCCTGTTCTCATATAATCCTTTATATACAGCCACAGAGCTGCTCCTAAGAGCACAAGGCCGGACAGCACATAAATGTGCTGCCAGGCCAGGATAAAACTTACAATGCAACAAATGAGGTAAACTAACATCAGTCGGTCATCTTCTCCATAAATTCTTTCATATAAGCTTCCACTTCAGCTGTTGTGGCAAAGCTCATTGCCTTCTCTGCCACTGCCTGCAGCTCCTTAATGCTGAAGCCTGTTACCAGCTTTCTGGTGCGCAGCACTGCGGAAGCGCTCATACTGAACTCATTTAAGCCAAAGGCAAGCAGCAGCGGAACCATCATGGGATCGCTGGCAGCCTCGCCGCACATGCCTACCATAATGCCTGCTTCCCGTCCGCAGGCAATAATATGACGGATGCTTCTAAGTACAGCCGGATTAAAGGTGGAGTAGAGATAGGAAACCTTTTTATTTCCGCGGTCTACCGACATGGTGTACTGGGTCAGGTCATTGGTTCCGATGCTGAAGAAGTCTGCTTCCTTTGCAAAAATATCAGCGATCAGGGATGCTGCCGCAGTCTCTACCATGATACCTACCTGAATATCCTTCTTGTAGGCAATTCCCTTTTCATCCAGTTCCTTTTTGAGCTCTTCGATCAGGGACTTTGCCTCTCTGAACTCATCGATACAGGTTACAAGAGGAATCATGATGCGGATGTTTCCAAAGGCACTGGCTCTTAAAAGGGCGCGCAGCTGAGGCTTGTAGATATCCTCCTTACGGTCCAGACATAGCCGGATGGCACGGTAGCCAAGGAATGGGTTTTCATCCTTTTCAAGTCCCATATACGGGATTTCCTTATCGCCTCCGATATCCAGAGTACGGATGATCACAGGCTTTCCGTTCATAGCGGCAGCTACCTTCTTATAAGCCTCAAACTGCTCCTCCTCTGTAGGCATTGCAGTGCGGTCCATAAATAAGAACTCCGTACGGAACAGACCGATTCCCTCTGCGTCATACTCAAGCACCTTATCAATATCCTCAGGCTTTCCGATATTGGCTACGATCTCAACCTGTACTCCGTCCTTTGTCACAGAAGGCTGTCCGATATATTTTTCCAGCTCCTTCTTATCCTTTAAAAACTGCTCTCTCTTTGCTTCGTAAGCAGCCTTTACCTCTATCTCCGGATTTACATAAACCTCTCCGGTGCTTCCGTCAAGGACAACCGTGTCTCCATCCTTTACCTCATCCAACAGGCCATTTACGGCAACTACCGCAGGAATCTCCAGGGCTCTTGCAAGAATTGCACTGTGGGAGGTACGTCCGCCAAGCTCTGTCACAATACCTGTTACGTTCGCCGGATTGATGCCTGCTGTCATAGACGGGGTCAGATCCTTTGCCACCAGGATCGTTCCTGCCGGAAGGGCAGATACGTCCACAGACTGAAGTCCCATCAGGGTACGCTGCATACGCACCTTAATGTCGCGCATATCGGTGGCTCTCTGCTGCATCAGCTCATCGCCCATGGACGCGAACATATCTGCATACATATTGCAGACATTTTCAATGGCAAACTCACTGTTTACCTTATCATTCTGAATGGAATTTTCAATCTCCCCTGTAAGCATCGGGTCAGATAAGAGCATCATATGGCCCTGCATGATCTCTGCTTCCTTTTCACCCACACGGGCAGCCAGATCCTCAGCCATTCTCTGGGTTTCAGCAATGGTTGTTTCCAGCGCTCCCTTAAAACGCTGCACTTCTGCCTCTGTATCGTTTACTTCTCTCCTTGTAATGATAAGCTCTGCTTCCTCCACAATTACCGCAGTACCGATGCCGATACCGTCAGAAGCATTTGTTCCCTTATACATATGCATTTCCTCCTTAATGTTTTGAAATCCCGGCCCATACCGGCATTTCCTTATTTATACTCACAACCTTTGGTTGCCGTCATCATTCTCCCAGACGGTCATCCACCAGACGGATGATGGCTTTAAGGGCCTCTTCCTCATCGGGACCGTCACAGATAAATTCCACTTCCTCACCGCATTTAACGCAGGCTCCAAGAACGCTTAAAACACTCTTTGCATTGGCCGTAACGTTGCGGACCCGGAAGGATATTTTTGATTTAAACTTTAACGCTTCCTTGCACAAAATCCCTGCCGGCCTTAAGTGAAGGCCGGATGGATTTTTAATTACAGTTGCCTCGCTTACCATATACTTCACTCCTGTCTTATCTTTTTATAACAGCCGATACATTTATGGCTGCTCAGAAGCAGAGGCGGCAGAGGCGCTTTCTTCCTCTGTCTCTGCCTGGTTTTCCGTTTCCATGCTCTCCTTTGATTCCTCTGTCCGGTCATGGACAATGATCTGAAGAGGATCACAGCTTACCAGCTCATAGGCGGCTCCCAGCTGGAACGTTACTTCTGCCGTATGGGTTCCGGGCTGCATCTCGCTTACATCCACCTCTGCCTCCAGGCTTTCCTCGGTCAGATGGTCCAGATCCTCCGCCAGCCCCTTGATAGTAACCGTGATCTGATCCCGGTCAAACTGATAGCTGTAGTGGCTGGATGCACCTACCTGGCGGACAGCATCGGCTCCCAGCACAATATTCTTTGTTTCAAGAGGCTCTACCTTGATGGTAACCGTAATCTGGCTTTCCTCTCCTGCAAGAGATACTCCGTCCGGCAGATACTGTTTCAGATCAATATTGACCTTGCGGTCTGAATCAGCTCCATCCATGTTCAGCTCTGTCTTTGGAATGGTAATGGAATTGATTCCCGCCAGATCGGATTTAAGTCCGACTACTTCTACCGAATTAATGCTGGACTCAATGCCTGTATAGCGGTATCCTTCTGCCACACGGCCCTCCGTTTCAAAATTCAGTCCCAGATTCTTTACCTTAAGAATAGACTGATCGTAATCCGCCTCCGTCCGGCTTAAAACAACCCGTTCATCCAGGGCAATCTCCTCGCCATTGGCATCGTAACATTTAATGGGCCTGGTACCGGTAAGATCCTCCGTCGCCCCGCTTAAATCGATTTCAATCCCCACGCTGCTGATCTGTCCTACCAGCGACTGGGGGCCGCTTACAACGATCTTAGACGGTGACAAGCTGATGCTTCCCTGGCGGTAGCCTTCCTCCGCCTTTCCTACATATTTAGGCGCAAGCTCAAAAGGCTTTTCCTGCAAATCCTCTGTCCTTACACGGATCACTCCCGGCTTGGCCTCTACCGAATCCACCCGGTTATTTTTAACCTCTATCTTGACAGGAACTGCCCCTGTAGGCTCATACATATCTGCCAGATCAATATAGGCCCTGAAATCGGAAGGAGAAACGCCTCCTGCGTCCAGAGTCCGGACCTTGTAGGAAACAGCAACCGTACTCCTGTCGTCTAAAAGCTCATAGGTCTTTTTACTGGAGGTAAGTACAGATTCATTGATCACATCCAGAGGCACGATCTGGGTCGCTGTAATATCCGGGTTTGATATATTGACCACAGCCAGCCATACAAAGAAAGCGATGAATACGGAAAGAATTTTCAGTTTTAAATTATTTATCAACTTTTTTTCCATTGATCAGCCTTCCCTTCCATAACCTGAACCGACTGCCGGACGGCTCGGCCGTTTCCCGGATCCCGGACAGGATCGTTCTGAGGGTTTCCGCGTCAGATACCGTCTGAAGCTGTCCTTCCTGAGCAACGGAAACACGCCCCGTTTCCTCTGATACAACAATCGTAAGGCTGTCTGTGCTTTCACTAACGCCTACTGCCGCACGGTGGCGTGTTCCCAGAGCCTTGTTGATGGACATATTATCCGACAGAGGCAGATAACAGGTAGCCGCTGCTACCCGATTTCCCCGGATCACCACTGCTCCGTCATGAAGAGGGGTATTGTGCTCAAATATATTGATCAGAAGCTGGCTGCTGATCAGTCCGTTGATCTCAATTCCCGTACGCTCAATCTCCTTTAAGGAGGTGCCGCGTTCAATCACCATCAGAGCTCCCGTCTTTACCTTTGCCATTTCAAAGGTGGCGCGGACCAGCTCATTGACCGTACGCTCATTAAATCCGCTTCCTTCTTTACCGGAAGAGTCTACCGGAAGAAAATTGGTAATAATATTCTGGCTTCCCAGCTGCTCCAAAGCCTTTCTGAGTTCCGGCTGAAATACAACTAAAAGAGCCGTTACCGCAATGGCTGTAATATTTTTGATGATCCAGAGAATGGTATCGAGCTTAAACAGCACCACAACCACTGAAAAGGCAAAAATCACCAAAAGGCCTTTTAGAAGAGTCCAGGCTCTGGTGTTTTTGATCCAGACCAAAAGCTCGTAGACAAGAAAAGAAATAATAGCGATCTCCACTATATTTTTGGCTGAGATCCTGGGCAGCAGAGACAGCCAGGATGACAGCTTATCCAGCACTTCCAGAAAAATATCCATCTTCTATCGCCCTCCTCTCACAAATATCATATGTTACGGCTGCCTTGTTCCTCCCGGCTCACGCTCTCTTGCGCTCCGCCTGTGCGTATTGATCTTTTTTACCCGCACATCTGTGGTGCTCATAGTCATCTTTGGAACAGCTTTTACATAGTAGTAATAGTCATCGTCCTCAAACTGCACATACTCCGTGCGGGAGTAGTCTACTGAAAAAATAAAGAAATTATACAAAGCCGCCAAAGCCGCCGACACCAGCATCCCCACAACCATTTCAAGAGGTGCTGCCGGCACGCCAAACACAAAATCACCGATAAAGATCACCACAAGCTCTGCTACAGAACCTGTCACAATGGCTGCCAGCCAGGCATAGTCAATGGAAAGGCGGCGGATCAGGTATACCACAAGAATACCTACCGCACAGGTAGCGATCATCACCGTCATGGTCTGATTTAAAAATACGGACCGCACAATCTGTCTGTAGCGCTGTACCATGTCCACGGCGGCTTCTCCTGTGAGAACGCCTGCATTCTGCTTTACATACATGATAAGGTAATAAAAAAAGATGCCGCAGCCCACAGGGATCACGGAACTTAAGCTTCCTCCCAGTCCTACCAGAAGCGGAACCGCATAAGGGATTTTAAACAGAAATGCCAGCGGCGTAAGAACCATAAGCCAGCTGTCTCCCGGTTTAAAGCCATAATAAAGGATGCCTATTATCATCATCACAAGAACCGCGATCAGCGCCATTTCTACAGACACCGCATACAGATGAACTGCCAAAAACCCCCCTATGAGAAATACCAGCATACAGTTGGGAAGCAGCGTTCCGACCAGGCAGACCATAAAAACCACCAGTGGATTCTTAAGTTTTGCCATATATCCAACAGCAGAATTGATGCTTAAAACAGTGCACAATGTAAACAGAAAGCGGATCAGCGGATGGAGCAGCTGATTATATTTCTGATAAAATCCCTTCAGATGCTCTTTCCAGAGCAGCAGTCCTGTCATATAGCTCTTCCTCCCCGTTTTTCTCTGCCTGTATCTGGCTGGTCTTTTCCATATCGTCTGATCAGATGTTTTAAGCGGGCTGTAAACATCGTCTGGCTCCGTGCGGCTATCTCATAGCGCCGGGAGCTGATCTTCCAGGTAACGGCAAGATATAAAACCAGACCTCCCACATATACAAACGTCCCGTTTTTAATCCAGCTAAGAACCGTGTCGGGCCCGGCCCCGCCCAAGATCACATCCAGCCGGTACATCGCCCAGGTGAGAACGATCAAAAGAAAGCTGAAGGTATAGCCGAAAAAGCTCCTGAACATCTGACCGCCCACATAATCGCTCTTAAAAAAACGGTTTACAGGAAAAATCTTTCTGCCTTCATTCTTTTCAAATATGGCCAGCTCTGTCATATAGCGGACCTTCTCTTCATTCAGCATAGGAACGCTCCTTGTTATATGCTTGGAAATGATTCCCAGGCACAGGATTCTCAAAATATGTCAATTCAGTATACCACAACTTTTTATATTTTGCGACACTTTAAATGAACTTTTATTTTTGCATGTCTGAAAAGGACAGACAGGTTTCTTTAAAGCAATCGCCCGGAAGCGGCTTATTAATATAGTAACCCTGGATCATATCGCAGCCCATTTCTTTTAAAATATCTGCCTGTTCCTTTGTCTCCACGCCCTCGGCCACCGTACGGATCTTAAGGCTTTTGCAGGCCGCAAATACGCTCTGAGCCACAATTCCTGCCTTTGGATTGTGGAACATATCTGTGACAATGCTTCGGTCTATTTTCAGGATCTTGATCGGGAGATCATAAAGCACATGGATATTGCTGTACTCCGTTCCGAAATCGTCCAGGGAAATACCATAGCCGGCCTCTGTAAATGCTGTGGTAATGGCCTTCAGGCTGATATTGTCTACTGCGCTGATAGTTTCTGTAATCTCAATGGAAATAAGCCTGTGCGGAATACGATAACGGTCTGTAATACCGCAGGTTTCTTCTAATATCCCCGGCTCTAAAATCGTAATTCTGGAATAATTAAGAGAAACAGGAAATCCTTCCCAGCCTTCATCCAGCCACTGGCGCATCAGGCGGCAGCTCTCCTCCAGCACAAAAAGGTCAATATAGCGGATCAGCCCGGCCTTTTCAATTTCCAGCAGAAATTTATCCGGCGTAATTACACCCTTTCTTCCATGCTGATAGCGCACCAGCGCCTCTGCTCCACAGATACGGCCTGTTTTTAAGTCTGCCTTGGGTTGGAAAAAAGCAGTAAACCCGCCTCTTTTTATCGCCTGTTTAAGCTCAGAAAGCATTCGGGCTGCGGCAGGCGTCCTTCCGCCATAGGCCCTGGTACTTCTCTGGTTCATGGCGATCTGCAGTTTTTCCTCCACCTGCTGCTGAAGCTTCATGGGCGCCTGAACCTGAGCTGTCCACACATATTCGCAGAGAATCTGCCCCGGGCACAGCGTTTCTGCTTCCATCTGAAACCGCCTGCCTTGTTCCTCAAACCGGTCTTTTGTTACATCTGCAAAACGGATCAGAAAGCCCGCTCCACTGATGCGGTAGCAGTCCGCCCCCTTAAAAATTTCCCGTATCTTCTCTCCCAGCTGTGCTAAAAGCCGGTCGCCTCCTGCATGGCCATAGCGCTGATTATATCCCTTAAAATCCCAGATATGGATCCCTGCTACTCCCATGGATGAATAGATTTCCTGATTTTCGTGGCTCAGGCACCGGATATAGGACTGATAATTTAAAAGCCCAGATTCCCTGTCATGGGTCATAACATAGCTGTATTTTTCCTGCATCAAACGGTACTGAGCCATCTTTCCCACAAAGCCGGAAATTTCCTTCAATACTCTGGAACACTGTTTCTTATCCCATACCCCTTCTGCTACAAGCAGGCCTGTAAGGCAGTCTCCCCAGCAGCCAGTCCACAAAAGCGGGAATTGATACGATGTTTCTTCCAGCAGGCCTTCCAGCTCCCCATAGGCAGCTTCCTCCCTCTTTTCTGCTTCAAACACCTGTTCCTGTCCAGATCTTGCACCCAGACGTTCCCATAAAAGAGAAGCTTCTTCTGCTGGAATAAAAGAAAGCCTCTGCGCAGCCGCTGCTTCTCCAAAGGCCGGTGGTATAATACCGGTATCCCCAATTTTGAAGCATTCTCTTAAAAGCTCCCAGGAAAGCTTCTGCCTCTCTGCTGTCTCACTCCTCTCCCCATAGACCTTCATCTGGTCTTTGCCCTCATATTTAGCCCGTTCCAGAGCTTTTAAACTCCTGTGATACAGTTGGTCGTATGTAACGGTTTCCTCACAGCTGCAGCAAAGACCTGCCGACCAGCTCATATACAAAAGCTCGTCCCCCGCCTGATACGTCCGGCACAGCAGCCTGCGCAGTCTGCCAGCCTCCTCCCTGATCTCATCTGCTGAGGAGATATCAAAGTAAAAGATGAGAAATACATCCTGCTCCAGCCGTCCTGCCACGGAAAGGGGCGGAAGGCTGCTGCGCAGGATCGTGCTGGCCTGACGGAGAACCTCTTCCTTTTCGCCTCTGGACCAATTTTTTCCTGTTTTTGAAAAATCATCCATATCCAGGATCAGCGTAGCATGAATACCGTTTTTGCTGTTTTTATTTTCCAGTATGCTCTGGATCATAAGGCGGACGGTTGTCTGATCATAAAAACCGCTGACAATATCAGTTCCGGCTTTGTATTCCAGCGCCAGCTCTCTCTTTTTCTGCTCATCAATGTTTCTGGCATAGCCATATAAAAGAAGATCTCCGTCATTCTGCCGCACTGCATGGAAATCCATTCTGGCCCACCGGATCCTTCCTTCCCTGTCCTTTTCCCTGAATTCAAAGGACGGAACTGCCCGTTTTAAAGTGATATCCCGCAAGATCTCTTCTCTGTTATATCTGAGTCCAAACCGCTTCCTGTCATCCTCGCTGGCAATATGGCTGTTGATGTAGACTAAAAGGAAGGAAAGGCTTCTGTCACTGCTCTCTCTGTTAAGCTTCTCATCCAACCCCCAAAGCTCCTCCAGCCGTTCTCTGGTCAGATTGAAACGGAAGGAAAAAAGAAGTTCCTTCTCTCCCAGAGGTTTATCCGCACTTCCCTTCGAAGCCCGTATAATAGCCGTCGTCAAAAAGGAATCCAGCTCCTTTTGTCCCACCGTAGTTCTGGCAATTCCCGGTTTTGGAGCCATCAGGCTCTTTTCATGTTCTTTATCCAGATTGCGGATCACCCCTGCAAACAGCTCCGGGCGGCCATTTCCATCTCTGTACATCCGCCCTCTGCATAAAAGATGCTTCCATGTGCCGTCTGCTGCCTTCGCCCGGTATACAATGGCATGGCGGTCTGCCCTTCCGTCTGCAATCTCCTGATTACTGTCCAAAAACATTCTTGCGTCATCCGGATGGATCCTGCGTTTCCAAAAGGAAGCTGCATTTTTTACCACCTGCCCGGGAAGCCCAAAGTCCTCCGCCATCTGCCAGGTATAACGAAACTCTCCTGTCTTCAGATTGCCTACAAAGATATAATCGTCAATACTCTCCGACAGGGCGTCTAAAAGCTGGTCTTTATGATAGGAAAAAGCGTTTCCTCTCGTCGCCGCTTCTTTGCTGAGCCGTCTGGCTGCCTGCTTTCCGGATAATATGTGATAATCTCTCTTGCGTATATACATCTGCATATCCGCTACGGAAAGAACGTCGGAAACAGAGAGCCTGTGGCCTCCATTCACAGTCACCAGACCGTAGCTGAAGGTTGCCTCATAATCGATGCCAACGGACTGTCTGCGCTCCTTTAAGCGCGCAAGGATTTCCTCAAGAATACCGGCTGCCTGATCAGAATCCTTATTCTGGAAAACCAGAATGAACTCATCTCCGCTGAGGCGGAAAGCAAAATCAGAAGCCTCCATTCCTTCCTGCATGGTACAGGCCGTAACCTTTAAAAAACGGTCGCCTTCCAGATGGCCATATGTGTCATTGACCCATTTCAATCCATTTAGATCGCAAAGAGCTACCGTACAAAGCCCGTCCTCCTTTAAGGAGGAAAGAACCTCGCTCAGATGATTTTTCCCCGCATTCCGGTTTAAGAGCCCGGTCAGTTCGTCAATGGAGGCTTCAATGGACAGCTGAAGAAAGGAGGTAACATCTACCGAGTTCTGTATATGATACCTGCGCCCGTCCCATTCCTCCAGCCAGTCATAATTGATATAGTCACGCCCTGAAACCTCATTATGCTCCCGCCAGACAATAGCTTCTCCCAATTTTTTGTCAGCCAGAGCCGGTATTTTGCAGAAAGGACAGGGCTCCTTCATATCCTTTTGCAGAATCTCCCAGCAGTATTTCCCCTCCGGCATTTCACAGTTAAAAGCCTCCTTGATATATCCGTTGGTATAAAGGATCTCATGTGTAACAGGGTCTGTAATATAGAGGCTGGACTGCATCCGTTCTATAATCCTCTTTAAAAATCCCGCATCAAATTCATAATCCATACTCCTGCCCCCCTCTGCCGTCTATTCTCTCTTTCCTGTCCGGAAAAGAAACGTATTCTGTCATTTATTATATCCGCAGTTCCATGTAATGTAAATAGTGAACCAGACAGATACGCTGTTTATCATTCATAATTGAATACTATATGAAGTAAATATTAATTTTTTATGAATTTGTTTAAAACTCTTGTATTATTTTAAAAATATGCTATTTTTTTATATTGATCCTACATACAGTGGTCCTGTATCACAGACAGGATCCAAATATCATGTAAAGAGGTTAGATATGAATACACTGCGAATGCTTCATTATTTCAATTTTGTGATGGCTACCGTTTTTGTTGTGTTTTATTTCTATCAGATCGGCTATCTGCTGTTAGGTCTGTGGAAACGGCACGCAAAAGAGACGGATGCCCCCCATACCCTTCACCGCTATGCGGCTGTGATCTCTGCCAGAAACGAGGCAAATGTGATCGGCGGCCTGATCGCAAGCCTGAAAGCCCAGAATTACCCTTCTGAGCTTCTTGATATCTATGTGATTGCCGATAACTGTACGGACAATACAGCTCAGGTAGCCTTAGAGGCAGGCGCCAAGGTATACCGCCGCTTTAACCGCCAGCTGATCGGAAAGGGCTACGCCCTGGATTATCTGTTTAAATGTCTGTCCGCTTCCGGAAAGGATGTTTATGACGGCTACTTTGTATTTGATGCCGATAATTATGTAGATCCCAATTTCGTACGGGAAATGAACAATACCTTTGACAGCGGCCACTATGCGGCTCTGACCAGCTACCGCAATTCCAAAAACTTCGGAGCTAACTGGATCTCTGCCGGATACGGACTGTGGTTTCTGCGCGAGGCTCGCTTCCTTAACTTCCCCCGTATGCTTTTGGGAACCAACTGCGCCATTTCCGGCACCGGGTTTCTGGTATCCGGAGAAGTCATCCGTGAAAACGGAGGCTGGCCCTTCCATCTTCTGACCGAGGATATTGAATTTTCTGTAAACTGCGCCATTGACGGAAAGGTGATCGGCTACTGTGACAAGGCCGTTATCTATGATGAACAGCCCGTAGACTTTAAACAGTCCTGGAGACAGAGACTGCGCTGGTCCAAGGGATTTTATCAGGTTGACTGGCATTACAGCCTGGATCTCATACGCGGCTGCTTCCGTCCGGGCAGAAAGGGCTTCTCCTGCTATGACATTTTTATGACGGTAGCGCCGGGTATGTTCTTTACCCTGGCAGCACTGATCATCAATGCGGTCATGCTGGGTGCCTATCTTACAGAACCCGGCTACATTGCCCGGATGATCGTGGAGGAAAATATCTTCTTTCTTGGAAGGACGCTTGGAATGTTTTATGTGAGCCTTCTGATCTACGGCGCTATCACCATGGCGGTAGAATGGAAACAGATTGCCATGTCTGCAGGCAGGAAGATCCTTTATACCTTCACCTTCCCGATTTTTATGTTTACCTATATTCCGATCTCTGCCGTTGCCCTTATCAAAAAGGTAGAATGGAAACCCATCTGCCATGGAAATACGGCCGGAGAGCTGATTCCAAACAAGGGACAGGGGCGATAGGATTTCCCCTACAGCACATGGCGGAAAGGACTGATTACGATCCGAAGAAGCGCGTATACAGCCCTTTTTGCCATATCCTGCTCCCTCGGCTCATAATTTTGTCCGTCCTCAGTCCGGCCATCCGGGCTCATGTGGCGGCTTTTTTCTTTTAATGGCCGTGCCTGCTCACGGATAGAGGCGTTTAATTCAGGGCAGTCTACTGCCAGCATCATTTCCGTATTCAGATATACGCTGCGCATATCAAAATTGCAGGATCCTATGATGCTCAATTCCTCTCCTACTGCCAGCGATTTGGTATGCTGCGCCTGGTCTCCCAGATACTCATAAATATGGACTCCAGTCTGGCAGATCTTCTTTTTCTGATTAAGATAATCGGTACATCCAAAGGGGTTGGTGCCGCTTTCTACGGCATTAATCACAATGTCCACTCTGGCGCCCTTTTCACAGACAGAGCGAAGATCCTCATACATCTTTCTGCTGCAGATCATATAGGGAGTCTGTACCAGAATATCTTTTTCCCCTTCTATGGCTGCGATCATCCTTTCCCATACAACAGGCTCCTTATTTTCCGGCTCTGTGGGATTCGTCCACAGTTCAATTCCCCTGGTTTCCATGGTAGCCTTCTCCCAGTCCTCTTTTGAATAAATCCGGTCAAAGGCTTCCGGATACCGCTCTTTCACCCGCTCGCAGCACTGCTCTAAGCCTCCTGCACCTCCTTCTGCCTCAAATTCCTTACAGCAGGGCTGATTCCAGATTTCATGAAAATATGCTTCCAGCGCCTGAAAGGAGCTGCCCTGTCCCGGCTTTGTTTCATAAACCAGAAGATCTCTATCCTCATTGTAGTTTTCCCTATAATATCCTAAGAAACGATTATCCGTATTTCTTCCCCCTAAAATGTATCCCCAGTCGTCTGCGATCAGATACTTGTCGTGCATCCTGTAATTCGTCTTCCAGGGCCTGATCAAATCAATGGGATTATAAAACCGGGCTTCCACCTGCTCATGGGAAACCAGCTGCTTAAAATGATCACTGTCTGACAGAAAGTGCATTCCATTGATGCCGTCTACCAAAATCTGCACCTTCACTCCCCTCTGAGCCGCCTCCCACAAAGCCGCCATTATATCCTGTCCGCTTTCCTCATCTCTGAAATCAAAGGTAGTGAGAATAATCCGTTCTTTAGCAGCCCCGATCAGTCTCAGTCTCCAGATCAGAGCCTCTTTATTGTCATCAATACAGAGAATCCGTTCCGGCGTACCAAAGCTATCTCCTTCTGCATCCGCCCCTGCGCCATATCCTGCTTCTTTATGAAACAGCGGCGGAATCACCAGACAAAGAATCACGAATAAAAGCCATAGAAGCAGTATCAGGACCATATATCGCAGCCATCGTTTCATTTGCAGTTTCCCCTTTCATTTTCAGACGTTATAAAAAGAAGTATATCACAGATAAATAAAAATTCTTAAAAATCCCAATAAAAAATATTACTTTCATTTGAATATTTCATAAAAATATGATATCCTAATGAAGTTAAACATTTTAGAAAAGGAAGGTTATCAATGGAAAACTCAAAGAAAATCACCTGGTACACTCTGGCGTTCATGGCCTTTTCCACGGTCTGGGGCTTCGGAAATGTACTCAACGGCTTTGTATACTTTAACGGTATACAGGTTATTTTCAGCTGGATCCTGATGTTCGCACTGTATTTTGTGCCCTATGCCCTTATGGTAGGCGAGCTGGGATCTGCCTTTAAGACTTCCGGCGGCGGCGTCAGCTCCTGGATCCACGAAACGATCAGCCCGAAATTTGCCTACTACGCAGGCTGGACTTACTGGGCCTGCCACGTGACCTATATCGCCAGCAAGGGAAGCGGCGGCTTAAAGGCATTAAGCTGGATGTTCTTCCAGAACGGGACTACCTATGACCAGTTCCCGACTATCTGGGTTCAGCTGGCTACACTGGCTGCGCTTTTATTCTTCTGCTGGGTAGCAAGCCGCGGCTTAAACCCATTAAAAAAGCTTGCAACCATCGCAGGAACCAGTATGTTCGTTATGTCCATCCTGTATATCCTGATGATGTTTGCAGCTCCGGCCATCAATCCAAACGGCGGCTATATTACCATGGAATTCAGCAAGGAGACTCTGATCCCTCAGTTTAACCTGGGATACTTCACCTCCTTATCCATCCTAGTATTTGCTGTAGGCGGCTGTGAGAAGATCTCCCCTTATGTAAATAAGGTAAAGGATCCTTCCCGCGGTTTCCCCAAGGGTATGATCGCCCTTGCCATTATGGTTATGGTCTGCGCGATCCTTGGAACTATCGCCATGGGTATGATGTTCGATCCTGCAGTGATCAATGAAAGTACCGAAAGCTTTAATTCCTATGTATCTAACGGTGCTTACTTATCCTTCCAGAAACTGGGTGAATACTACCATGTAGGAAACCTGCTGTTAATTATCTATGCAGCCTGCAATGCCATCGGCCAGTTCTCTACTCTGGTTTTAAGTATCGATGCTCCGCTGCGTATGCTTCTTGACAATGAGGATGCAAGACAGTTCGTTCCTACCAAGCTGTTAAAGAAGAATCAGCACGGCGCCTATATCAATGGTATCTTTATGGTAGCCGGCCTGTCCGGAAGTATTATCCTGATCCAGTCCTTCGTTCCCGGCGCCGCAGCTGTACTGACACAGTTAAACAAGTTAAACTCTGTCACCATGCCTCTGCGTTACCTGTGGGTATTCGTAGCCTACATCGCTCTGCGCAAGGCAGCAAACAAGTTCCATCCGGAATACCGCTTTGTAAAGAATCAGGGCATTGCTCTGACTGCCGGTATCTGGTGCTTTATTGTCACTGCCTTCTGCTGTATCCTTGGTATGTATGTAGAAGGCGATCCGGCATCTACGGCTTTAAACGTAATCACTCCTTTTGTGCTTACTGCTCTTGGCCTGATCCTTCCGATCATCAAGAAAAACGAAAAAGCGGCCGGCTGAAAAAACACCTGAAAAAAGCCCTGTGCATCCGATCATCCGGATCCCACAAGGCTTTTTCCTTTCAGACTTTCATATCTTCCATTTTTTCGTAATAACTGTGCCTTCTTTTTCCCTTCTTCTTGCTCTCATACAGGGCTGTATCTGCGCATTTGAGCGCTTTTTGATAATCAAAGCCTTCTCCCGATACAAAGCAGATACCGGCACTGCAGGAAAGAAAGTTCCCGCAGGAATCATTCAGCCTGCTAAACAGCTGATCCATTCTCTTATCCAGGATTTCCTTATTTTCAATGTCTTTTACAAATACCAGAAATTCATCTCCGCCCAGACGTCCGATCAGATCGTGGCTTCGGAAGGTATGGCGCAGCACTTCTGCCAGCGCCTTCAGCACCTCATCTCCCTTTAAATGGCCAAAGCGGTCATTGACCTGTTTAAAATCATCTAAATCCAGGATCAGCAGCGCCCCTCTTGCAGAAGCTTCCCCTGTTGTCATAAAATCAGATACCTCTTTTTCAAAGCTGCTCCGGTTGTATACCCTGGTAAGGGGATCACTTTTGGCCGCTGTCTCGGCCGCAAGCTCTCTTCTCTTTTCAGCGTCAATATTTTTCAGATACACAAGAGCATACATATTTTCTGTATAATGATCCTGAAATACATGGATCACCAGCTTCATCCAGCAGAGCCGCTCCTCCACATAGCGGCGGAAGCTTAATTCAACCGTAGGGGTTCCGCTTTTATACATTTCCTTCATATAGGAAAGATCCATATACGTTTCATAAAGTTCCCAATCCTCACAGAAGATCTGGTCGCTTCTCATCTGCTGCCGGACAATGCTTTCAAAATCCTGTTCCTGATCCTTACTCTGACCAAAGGCCCACAGCCCTTCTGCTTCCATAATATGGCCGCTTTCCACATCTATCTCTGCATGGGCCACGGTTTCCGAAAGAAGCGCCTCATAAAAATCCGTCTTTTTCATATATTCCAGCTCCATGGCACGTTCCTGATCCGCAGGATCCATGAGCACTGCAACTGTATAAACATCCTCCTTTTTATCACTGAGGTGACGGGTCTTTACCTTAAACCACTCATAGGAACCGGACTTGGTCCGAAAAAGCATCTCGCTACCTGCCCGATTCCACTTATCCTTAACATCCCGGAACATGGTTTGAAATTCATCTGCAAAATGAGGATGGACAATCTGTTTTCGAATCCAACATTCCGGAAAATCCTCTTCCCGGATCTTATCTCCCGCGATCATCTGGCGCTTCGTATGGAAATAAATGGTTTTCTTATGTTCGTTGTATTCAAAGATCTCGCTCTTAAGACCGCCGGGCAGAAAATCAGGACGTTCCAGATCGCTGATGATCCGGTGATATCCCTCCAGCCAGACTGTGCCATTCTCCGTTTTGGTCCGTATCATCATGCAGCGTACTGTAACCTCGCCTCTGGAAGGATGATTCCAGGTATACTCGACCTGTGTAATCTTGCCCGTTTCAACCGCACTCTGGATCGCAAGGTTAATGTAGTTGTAATATCCGTCATTGATCCTGTCATACCAGTGGAAATAACATTCCTTCGGCGAAAGAGCTGTTTCCACTCCCATGACCCGAAGCATCACCGGATCTGCATACAGCTCGTAGCGCTCTGTTTCAAAATCTGCGCATATCCTCCACAGTCCCAGGCTGGTATGCTCCAGAATTTCCTCATACGTCTCCTCCGTGCGTTCTTCTGTACCATTCGGCTTTCCGTCTCTGGCAGCCGGACACATGAATTTTAACAGCCGCTCCCTCCGTTCCTTATAGGCCTTTGAATCCCGGTTCAGATAGGTCTGTTCAAATTCCTCTTTTCTGCAGGGGCTGGCAAAAAGATATCCCTGAAGCACATCCGGACACAGTTCCTTTAAAACAAACAGCTCCTCTTCCGTCTCAACGCCTTCACAGCAGACACGTATCCTGGCGCTGTGAACCAGCTGTATTACATTATCCAAAAGCCTGTAGTTGTAGGCATTTTTCTGGATACGATTCACAAAACAGCGGTCAATCTTTGTTTCATCAATATCAATGCTTTTTAAATAGCTTAAGCTGGAGTATCCTGTTCCGAAATCATCAATGGCAATCTGGATCCCTTTTCGCTTCCAGTCATAAAAGATTTTATTATAATAGGTATAGTCCTGAAGCTGCATACTTTCCGTCACTTCCAGAGTGAGAGCGTCTCCCGGCAGTCCTTCTTCCCTGAGAATACCTAAAACCTCTTCCTCGATCTCCTTTTGACGAAGCTGCACATAGGATATATTTACGCTGATATGAAAGCTTGGAAGAATCCTGCGCCATAATGCGCTCTGTCGAATGGCTGTCCTCAGCACCCATAGTCCTACTTCACAGATCAGGCCGCTCTGCTCCAGCAGGGGGATAAACTGATCGGGTCCTACCATCCCACGTTTTTCTGATTCATAGCGAAGCAGAGCTTCGGCTCCGTACAATCCGTAGTTTTTGCTGTCAATCTGGGGCTGGTAACAGAGATAAAATCCCCGACAGCTCTGATCAACAGCTGACTTAAGCTCATCCAAAAGCTCAATCTGATCCAGTTTTTTCTGATAATCTTCGGGAGAGAAAAAAATAAGCATATTTTTCCCCTCTTTTTTTGCCCGGTCAAGAGCATTTTCCGCAAACTGGTATACGGTCCAGCCATCCATGCCCCGGTTAGGGGAATAAGCGGCAGCTCCCGCTGATAAAGTGCACTCTTTTTCCATCTCCTGCCTGACGGTATCGTAAAAGGAGAATACTTCCTTTTTCCCTTTTCCCGGAAGGGTTGCTGCAAAACAGTCTCCATCCAGCCGATACAGCGTAACCGAACAGTCTGCATTTTTTTCCAGACTTTCTGTCATCCGCTTTAAAACATCATTTCCAAAGGGTCTTCCATTTTTTACATTGATATGCTTAAAATTATCAATTCCAAAAACGATAAAATATCCCTCTTCTTTTAAAACAGCAGATTCCAGATCCTCTGTACACTTATCATAATTCCACAATCCGGTCAGACTGTCGATCCTCTGTCCCAGGCCAAGCTCATCCATGCTCCCTAAACGGACTGCCGGATTTCCTGCCTTATCCGCATGCACCGTTGCACGCCAATGAACGCCTACCCGGTTTCCTTCCCTGTCGATCATCCGGCATTCGATATCACAGCCGCTTCTTTTGCCCGAACGGACCGCCTCCATACTGTCTTTTATGAGCTTTACATCCCGGTCATAAATAACGGCCTCCCATTCTTTAAACGGGATCCCCTGCTCTCCCAAAAAAGGCAGTGCAAATCTGCGGCAGATCTTATCTGTAAAATACATGCGGTCATCCTGCAGATCACAGGCATAAAGATATCCATTGACGCTTTCATCCAGAAGACGGATGATCTGCATATATATAATCTTCCCTTATATCCATATGTATCAAATCTCCTTTATTGATACTATGTATTTTATCATCTAACCGGAGATTTGTGTAAAAAATTTCATTCTTTTCAGATCTTCTTCCAGGTCCTCTTCATGGAACTGATGGCCCCCTTCATAACAGCGGTGGACCAGACATTCTGCGGCGCCGTTTAACCTATAGGCTTTTCGTACGATCTCCACCTGTTCCTCTGCATTGACAATGCCCCTTGGGCCGTTTAAGTGATCTGCCCTGCCGGACTGGATCACAAGCGGTCTGGGCGCAATGAGGGACGCAATATCTCCCATATCCAGCGCATTCCAGAGCCCCGGGACATAATTGCAGCTGCAATTTCCATTTAATTCCAGAAGAGAGTCTTTAAATCCATACAGATAACCGCTGATCACTGCATAACGTACACGCTCATCCAATGCAGCCAGATACAGCGTCTGAAGTCCTCCGCCGGAAAAGCCCACGCAGCCCAGATGCTCTGTATTCCATTCTCCCCTCTCTTCCAGATAGTCGATCAGGCGCATCAGATCCCAGGTATTCATTCCTGCCACAGTCATTCCAAGGGGCTCTGCCATATGGGCCAGATAGAAACAGGTTCCGCGCATAAATGCATTTTCCTCATCCTTCTGAAAAGCCAGATCCCTCCGCTCGCCAAAGCCTCTGGCATCGGGACAGACGGCAACATATCCCAGCCGGGCCAGATAGAGGCCGTAATCGTAATGGAAACGGTCAATCGCCTCTGCCACTGCCGGAATCTCCCTGCAGCCGGCCACACTGTATTTTCCCGCCCCCTGATGTCCATGGGGAGCAAGAACACAATCGGAATGACGTCCGCTGCCCGGCGGGATCAGCAGATACACCGGCATCCATATATCCGGTTCCACCTGCAAAAGAAGCTTTTCCCTCAGGATCCCTCCGTCCAGCATGACTCGTTCCGCTATTTCAGGGCAGGGGGAGCAGATTTCCATTTTGTCCATTCCCAAAAGCTCCCACAAGCGTTTCTTTTCCTTATTTTTCCATCCCGTCCATTCTTCCACGTTCGTTCCTGAAAAAGCCTCCTGCCTTGCCAGACGGTCATATTTTCGCTTCATCCCGTTTAGGCTGTCATAATAGCGGCTCACTGGCAGGATCCGTTCTCCTGTGTTACTCATCTTCGTCCTCCTTACTGCTATTTTCCCTTATCCTGTCAAAGGCTCTGCGTATATGGAAGGCATTGACCACAAAAAACAGCGGACAGCCGAAAATAAGAAAAATAATGGCCGCCTGGGGCAGAAAGGCAATACTGAATACTGCAGCGATCCCCAGTACAAGATCCTGAAGGATCATGGCAGAGGTTGCCCCCCAGTTTGATGCTGCCATCATGTATGCACTTTTTATGGTTCCCATCCATGTATTTTCAAAGGTTACAAGTACCGGCCACAGCCACAGCATAAGAATCCCGTAAAGAATGGAAAGAAACACGGTAAGAGCCAGCATAAAAAGTCCCGCCGCTCCCTTTGGCTGTACCGGGCCGGAAAGCAGGTACAGATCGGTTCCGATCACCGCACCGGCTAAAAGACTTATAACTCCCAGAGGAAGCGCCTGGAAAAAATTAATCCGGAAGGCTTTAAAAAACATGGAGCACACAGAGCCGCCCTCATCCCTGACAATCCGCAGGGCTGCATAATGGGCGGCTGCCAAAGCAGGTCCTGCCGTGATAACCGGCAGGCTGCAGAGAAGCCAGAGTACGTGAAGGATGATCATGTCTCCCAGTTTCATTAAAAACGTTATAAATGGTCCGTCATATCGCAGCATATTTTCCTACCTCACCATTCTCTGAAGCTGTTCCATCTGATAAAATTCTCCTTTTTTTGCCATCAGCTCCTGATAGCTTCCCTGTTCCCTGATCCTTCCCTGTCCGATGACAAGGATCCTGTCGGCTCCGCGCACGGTAGAAAGGCGGTGAGCCACAATAAAGGTAGTCCTTCCCTTTGTGAGGCGTTCTAAGGCCTCCTGGATCTCCGACTCAGATATGCTGTCCAGAGCCGACGTAGCCTCATCCAGAATAATGACCTGAGGATTGCGGATCAGCGCCCTTGCAATGGAAATCCTCTGGCGCTGGCCCCCGCTTAAATTGGCCCCATGCTCTTCGATCATGGTGTCAAGCCCCTGGGGCAGCCTTTTTACCACCTCGGACAGATTGGCTGCTTCTACCGCCTGCGCGATCTGCTCCTCGCTCACATGTTCCAGACCATAGGTAATATTTTCCCGCACCGTTCCGGTAAACAGTACCGGCGTCTGGGGCACCACGGACAGAAAACGGCGGTAGGTTCTTAAATTCAGGCCTTTCATGTCTTTCCCGTCTAACATAAGCTGTCCCCCAGAAGGCAGGATAAAACCAATGAGCATATTTAAAATAGTTGTCTTTCCAGAGCCCGACTCGCCTACCAAAGCAATGGTTTCACCCTGTTTTACCGTAAAATCCAATCCGTGGAGCACTTCTTTGCTGCTGCCCGGATAGGAAAAACTTACCTGTTTAAAAGCGTATTCTCCTCTTAGGGAAAGCAGCTCTTCCTTTCCTTCATTTTCCTCTATCTCATCCGAGGACAGCACCTCCCCGATGGAGGAAACGGATTCCAATCCCTTTGTAAGAATAGGAAGCAGATTGATCAGAGCAGAAAACTGATTCACTACCGTCGTAAAGCTGGACTGATAAAAGGTCACATCCCCCACCTTTATGAGACCAGACATAGCCATAAAACCAGAAACCGCCAGACATACCACCTGAAATACCTGAAATACCACCCAGCTTACGGCCCCAAAGTGAGCCTGCACCATATCCAGCCGATAGCCCCGGTTGGCTGTTTCTTCAAGGAGGGCGCTGATCCTGGCCGCTTCCTTATCCTCCAGGGCATGAGCCCTGGCGACAGGGACCATTTCTACCATCTCCATCACCCTTGCGCTGGTTTCCTCCATTCCCTGACGGAAGGAGCGGTTTTCCCTGTGGATCTTGGCTCTAAATGCCACTACCGCTCCGGCAGCCACCGGAGCAACCAGAATAAAAAACACAAGGATGAGCCTGTTTTTTACGGCTGTGATAGACAGTGTGATAACGAGATTCATCACAATATTAAGCAGATTGACAAAAAGCTGGGATGACAGGGTTTCCACCGCCTCCACATCACGCATGATCTTTGACTGAAGGCGTCCCGACTGACTGCCCGTATGATAAGGAATGGACAGCTCCTGGAGTTTTCTTACCAGAGCCGCCCGAAGTCCGGCTTCCGTATTTCGGATCACACGGCTTTTCAGCTGATTGTGGATCCAGTTTGCAGGCAGATGGATGCTCAAAAGCCCCAGCCAGATTCCCACATTAATAAAAATTGCCCTGCTCCCGGCTTCTCCTCCCTCGATCACCCCATTGACTACATTTGCGATCAAAAGAGGGGAAAGGAGGGCCGGGGAATGTTTCAGCAGGAAAAAGAGAGTGGAGAGAAGAAATTTGTGGTACTGTCCCCTGTAGAATTCCAGAAGCACCCGTACAGAGTGCTTCCCATGCTTTTGATAACAGGCTGCAAAGCGGCGCTCCATCTCCTGATACCGGTCCATTTTACTGCTCCTCCTTCTCCTCTGCCAGAAGGCTGCTGTATGGATCTCCCAATGCCCGAAGGCCCTCTGCAAGGAATCCGGCCATCATAACGGCCCCTTCGTATTTTAAATGGGTGTTGTCCTTTGGCCACACAAACAGCGGACGAGACCACAGTTCCCCCACCTGTGCCAGATACTGTTCTGTCACAGTAGTAAGATCCACAACCGGAACGCCTGCTTCCTTTGCCGCCTCTTTCATCGCCCTGGGATAGGCGCCGTGGCTTCCCGGTTTAAAGGTTCCGTTTTCATCAAACAGCCGTCTGGCAATGGGGGTAATAAATACGGCCTTTGCACCGCAGGCCTTTGCTGTCTCTGCAAACATCCGAAGATTTTCCTTAAAATCCGTATCCGGATCGGTGTGACGCGCTTCATCTGCTTTTGAATCATTGTGACCGAACTGGACGAACAGATAATCCCCCTTCTTAAGTTCCTTCTCAATGGCGGCAAGCCGTCCCTCTGCAATAAAGGACCTGGTGCTGCGGCCGTTTTTTGCAAAGCTTATTACCTGGATATTATCCTTCAGATACAGCGGAAGAGCCTGGCTCATACCGGTCTGGGGATATGTATTGATCTTATTAAATGCTACGGTGCTGTCTCCAGCATATAAAATTCGTTCCATTGTTATACACTCCTGTCATTGCTCCTGTAAAGCGTTTTCCTTTTTTTAATCCCTCTGAACAAAGGGATGTAACGTGATCCAAAACGCCGACAACGGTTCCATTGATATAGAAAGACCGCTTAAGCCCTTCTGTGACTATTTTAAGGTAAACATGGCTGCTTCCCGGCTCGAAATCCTGCTCCAGACAGCGGACATAGGCATTGTCCACATATTCTCTGACAAACAGGCAGCGATCCTTTATGCCAAATTTTATAAATGTGTTTTCATCATAATATAAGGTAAGTCCGGCGTCCCGGTATCCATCCTCATCCGGAGCCCACATTTCATATTCGCAGGTAAAGTTAAAATCCGGCTGGCGTTTTACCAGAAGGCTGACGCAGCTTCTGTCATTTAAGTCCTTTCCTTCTCCCCGGATACGAAGGATTCCTTCGGGAGAAACGAAGCTGCGCTCTCTGTCAATGGTTCTTGGACAGAGCCAGCCGTCATAAGGAAGCTTAACCGGATCCGGTTTCTGCAATCCATTAAGAGGAAGCTTTGCCATATAAGAGGGGCCTTTTCTCTGATTTACCAGCGGCCAGCCATCGGGTGTCCAGGTAATCTCATCCAGACACGTTTCTCTTCCCAAAATTCCCCATTTTCCGTCCAGATACCGCGAACAGAGATATACCATATACCAGCGTCCGTCTGGAGTACTGACCGGTTTTCCATGGCCGCAGCACTGGATGGCTGCAGCCGGATCCTTCTGGGTCATGATCGGGTTATAGGGACAGTCCTCATAGGGGCCCATAAGCTGCCGGGAGCGGGCCACCGTAATTTTGTGTCCGATCCCGGTTCCACCCTCAGCCAGGAAACAGTAATACCAGCCGTCCTTTTTCAAAATATGAGGCCCCTCAGGCCCATGCTTATCCCAGCCATACCAGATCAGCTCCGGTTCTGAAAGACATTCTTTCCCGTCCTCAGAAATCTCCATGATGCGTGCTCCGCGGTTAAGAAGCATATAGGTGCGCCCGTCCTCATCATGGAAAATGGAGGGATCGATTCCTAAAACTTTGTGGATCACCGGTTTCTCATAAGGGCCTTCCGGCTTTCTGGAACGGGCCACAAACTGGGTTTGGATACAATCCGCGTCATCATTCATCCGAAGGGTGGCACAGACGGTAAACCAGCCGTCATGATAGCTGATATCCGGCGCCCAGAAGCCTCTTCCGCCCTCTAACGGCCCCATATACTTCCTGCCCCAGTCCGGATCCGCCGCCACATATCCAATGGTTTCCCAGTGGACCAGATCTCTGGAATGGGACACCGGAATTCCCGGAAAAAAGATAAAGCTGGAATTAACCATGTAGTAGTCTTCTCCCACACGCACAATGCTGGGATCCGGGTACATCCCCCGGACCACCGGATTGCGGTAGCAGGCTTCATGGGAAAAGCCGCAGACGGAAGCAATCCAGGCTTCCATTTCCTCTGCCGCCAGATCGCCCGGATGCTCCTTGGCCTGGATATGAGCCAGATCAAAGGGCGTTACCAGATCTGCATTGGCCCAGGTCAGATCCAGCCCTCCCGCTTCTGTAAGGAAACGCACCAGCTCAAGATTTTTGCTTCTTACCGCATAATGAAGGAGGCTGTTCCCTTTCTCATCACAGGTTTCCAGATGGAAGGTATGGCCTGCCAGCTGCTTTACTTTGTCCAGATCGCCCAAAAGAGCCGCCTGAAAGGCCTCCTCAGCGATCTTTTTTGTGACTGATGTGTATGTAATCATATTCTCCCCATCCTCCTGATGTGATATTGTTCCGATTGCAGGCCCACAGGCAGAGCTTGGCCCCTGTCCAGGTCCCCTTTGCCAGATGGAAGGATGGGCCGAAGGGAAGGAAGGTGCTGCCGTCGTCAGAAACAGAAAAGAAAAACATTTTGTCTTCCCCAAGCTCCATGCGCAGCCACAGGGCTTTCTCCTGATTCCACTCCTTTGAAGCAGCCAGTCCCTCCATCGCCTGGCCTTCAAACTCTTTTCCTGTGACAAAGCCTTCGTAAAGGCGCAGCCAAAGCCTTTCGTTTTCCCGTTCCAGACCGCAGAACGCATAGTGATGGCCCGTCATGCCCAAAACGGCCATATCGCCGTCACATCCCTCTGTCCCGGCGCCGCCAGACAGCTTAAGCTTTACTTCTGCCATAAATGCATTTGACTGAGGGATCTGGGTCATCACGTTGGGAGCATACCATAAAAGATTCTCACGCTCTGGATTTGCCAGACAGGCCAGCTTAAGGCTTCCCTTTTTTGCTTCCTGCGCAAAAAAAGCTTCTCTGGGGTTGGACTGCCACTGCCACTGCAGACCCGGACGTCCGGTTTCGAATTCATCTGAGTCCGCAATCCTGTAAGCAGGCTGTCCTGCTTTAGGCAACTCCCACTCCTCTACCGGCTCTCCGATCATATCGCCGTTTGTTTCACAGCCGATAAAGGGCCAGCCATCCTGGAAGCACATAGGCTGCAGATGGACAATGCGTCCTAACTCTCCTACGTCCTGAAAATGGATAAACCAGCTGCTTCCTTCCGGCGTGTCCACCCATGCGCCCTGATGAGGCCCGTTGACGGCTGTATTTCCCTGATGCATTACAATCCTGTACTCATAAGGCCCCCAGATCTTCTTTGCCCGCAGGGCAGACTGCCAGCCGGTGGCAACACCTCCGGAAGGCATCAGCACATAATACCAGCCATCCTTTTTATACAATTTAGGCCCTTCGCTGGTAGGCGCAAGCTGAGTGCCGTCAAAAATCACCTTTGGCTCTCCCTTTAACCGGGTACATTCCGGATCCATTTCCACCAGAGCCAGACGGTGCTTGATCCCGCAGCGGCTTCTTGCATAGGCAAAGATCATATAGGCGCTTCCGTCCTCATCCCAAAACGGGCACGGATCAATCCAGCCTCTGGATTCACAGAGGCGGTTCAGTGTAAATGTTCCCTTTGGATCTTTGGAGCGCGCCACAAAAATCCCCTCATCCGGCAGAGGAACAAACACAAAAAACTCTCCCTTATGATACCGGATGGATGGCGCCCAGGTTCCCGAACCATGAGCCGGCCGGTCATATTTCTCAAAAGGCAGAGCCGGTACGCAGTAATTGATGATCTCCCAATGAACCAGATCCCTGGAATGAAGGAGAGGCACCCCCGGAAGATATGTAAACGAAGATGCCACCATGTAATAATCTTCCCCGACCCGGATTGCATCCGGATCGGAGTAGTCTGCATATAAAATTGGATTTTGATACGTTCCAGTGTTCATACATTTCTCCTCCCTGCGTCTGTCACTCTTTGACAGCGCCGATATTCACGCCGGAAATAAAATACTTCTGGCAGAATGGATAGATGATCACAAAAGGAAGAATGGCTACAATAACTGCCGCATTCTTGATCGTGTTCTCCGTTGCGCTTCCCACTGCAGAGGGAAGGTCGCTTCCTAAGATCAGGGAGCGCAGCTTCATCTGGAAATTATACAGGTTTTCATTTGTAATGTAAAGTTTATAATTGGTGTAATCATTCCAGTACTGAACCGCAAACATCAGTCCAATGGCTGTTAAAGCAGCCTTGGATAAGGGAAGGACGATCTTAAAGAAGGTTCCCATAGGAGAACAGCCGTCAATCTCAGCAGACTCAAACAGGCTGGCCGGAATTCCTTCAAAGAAGTTTCTCATCAGAACCAGATTGTATACATTGATCGCAGGAAGGAGGATTACAACCCAGAGCGTATTCGTCAGGCCGAGAGCCTTCATAACCAGATAGGTAGGGATCATACCGCCGTTAAAGATCATAGTAAATAAAAGGAAATTTGCCAGCAGCTTGCGTCCCGGCATCTTCCACTGGATCAGCACATAGGCGCCCAGTGTGGAAATGGCAAGTCCTGCGAAGGTTCCCGCAATGGTAGTCACACAGGAAATCAGAAACGGCTGGAACAGGGTAGGATTGGTAAATACGGAAATATATCCGTCCAGTCCAAACTGCTGAGGCAGAAGACGCATTCCATAAGCGGTCTTTAAATCAAAAGAATCCACCAGAACCTTATAAATGGGAATCAGCATGATCAAACTGATCATTACAAACAGGATGACTGAAATTATATCAAAAACAGTCCTTCTTTTCGTTCTCATAATTTTTATTCCTCCTATACAATGCCTCTGCCGCGGACCTTATAGCTTGCCCGGTTGCACAGCAGCACCAGAATACAGCCTACAACAGACGCTGTCACGCTGACTGCCGTGGTATAACCGAAATCAGGAAGCGCTCCTGAGTTAAAGGTCTGGGTATAGATATAGGTCTGAAGTACGTCTGCCTTCTGGATCACCGCGTCATTCTGCAGTACAAATACAGACTCGAACAGATTCATAACCTTTGCAAGATTCAAGATCAAAACAGTAATAATGGTATTAGCAAGGGCGGGAAGCGTAATGTATCGGATCTGATTCCAGCGGTTTGCCCCGTCCATGGAAGCCGCCTCATAAAGCTCCGGATTGATGCCGGATAAGGTAGCCATGAAAATGATCGTTCCCCAGCCCGTATCCTTCCAGATATTGATCGCATAGAACATACTTCTCCACCACTCTTTATCTCCCAGAAAATAGATTCCCTCATCAATAATCCCCAGCTTGATCAAGATTGAATTTACAAGTCCTGCATCACCGGGAGAAAGGATCAGGGTGAATACAGAGGCAGTCACAACCCATGACATAAAATGGGGCAGATACACGATGGTCTGCGTTACCTTTTTAAACTTCATAAAGCGCAGCTCGTTAAGCAGAATAGAGATCAGCACTGCCATAAATGTATTCAGCAGAAGCTTTACCACACTTAACAGGATCGTATTTCCAAAGGCGCTCCAAAAGCCCGGCATGGAAAACATACGCTCAAAATTTGCCAGTCCGATAAATTCCGGAGCCTTAATGCCCTTGTAGGAAAACAGGGAATAGCGGATTCCCAGCATTGGCAGATAATGAAATACGACTGCAAAAATAAAGACAGGGATAAACATAATATAGAAGCTTCTATAATAATAGATCTGCTGTTTCAGAGATTTTTTATGCACCGTTCCCGTTCCCGGGTTTGATGTTTCTTTTTTCATTCTATTTTCCTCCCGTTTCCTTTTGTTTACCTGGATGACTCTGTTTCAGCCAGTCTGTTAAGAGAATCCACGATCATATTAGACCACTTTACGCCGTGTTCCTTTTCAAACCGCTGGTATGCCTCCTCTACCGGCATTCCCTGGACTACTACATCTGCTACAATGGAGCGCTTTAAAGTTGTCAGATCGCCATTATAGGTAGCCATTTCCGTTGTAGAAGGAACCATAAGGGACTGTTTGCAGTGTTCTTTGAATATCTCCCGTGAATTCTTTGCCGCTGGTGCAACAAAATCAATACCGGGATCATTTTCCCACTCTACAATGGAAAGGATCGGATCCATATGTCCCTTTGTGTACTGGGTTCCCGGTTTGTCCATGCTCTCCAGGCCATGGAACTGGCCTTCCTCATATGTGTTGCCACAGACAGTCTCGGCCTGAACCGACCAGTGCACGCCCTCTACTCCATAAGTCCAGAGCGTCTGCATATCCCCGCCGTCCATCATGGATTCAATAAAATATTTGTACACGGCTTCCGGATATTTACAGGAATTGGTAATACACCAGATAGCCGGCGTTCTCTCTATATAATTTCCCAGCTCCCTGATCGGCGGAAGGGGAACCAGCTCATCATCCAGTCCATTCTTTGCCAGATTGCTCCGCAGGTTTTCCGCCCAGGTTCCGGACCAGTAGGTAAATACGCCGCAGCGGTCTTCATAAAACTTGTTGCGCACATCGCTGGTGCCATTGGTCAAGGTTTCTTTATCAATATATCCGTTTACATACGCATCTCTTAAACGCAGCAGTGAATCTTTAAAATCCTGCTCCATAAAGCCGTCATACCACACTCCGTTCTCATCCTTTGTAAAGGATGGATAGGATTCCTGATAAAATTCCGGCAGATAATTGGTATAGGGGGATTCTTCGCCCATAAAGCCGGCTGCGGAAAGGGCGTATGTATCGCCGTTCACACCGTTTCCGTCCGGATCTCCCTCTGTAAACGCTTTTAACATATTCATGTATTCCTCATAGTTTGTCGGTACTTCCAGGCCGCAGTTATCCAGCCATTTCTTTTTTACATAGGTAATACATCCGCCGCCGCGGTTTACAGGAAGTCCGTAAAGCCGTCCGCCGATGCGCATTCCGTCAATGACATCTTCACCTGTCAGCCGCCCGGATTTCTTTAAATCAGAATTTTCATACGTCTCTGTCAAATCCCACAGAGCACCTTCCTCCGCATAGCCGCTGTAATAGGTAGAACTTAACAAGATCACATCCGGCCAGTTTTTAACGCCGGAAGCGAATGTCTGTCCTACTACGTCGTAATAAGCGCTGTGATCCGGCTGGATAAATTCAATATCAATGCCTGTCAGCTCTTCCCAGCGCGCCTCAAAGGCATCGCGTCCATTCCGTTTCGTAAAAACTGTACCGTCTGCCATAACCGTAATTTTTTCCGGTTTGATCAGTTCTCCGTCTGCTGTGTACTTCTCCACATTTTCAGGTGCTGTCACGCCATTCTGACCACAGCCGCCAAGCAGAGACGCTGCCATGACCGCTGCAGCGAAGGCTGCGGTACACCTAACCCTTTTGTTCATGGTTTTCCCTCCAGATCATAGATTTCGTATGCTGATTTCACCACACGTTTTTATGTGTCTACAAAATTATCACTCTTCCTGCTTCATATCAACTGTTAAAATTTCATTTTATTGTGCATTTTTCATGAAATTCTTTGTTTTTACGTCTATTTCTTTTTCCTTATAGCATTCAAAGTTTTTTCACGTTTCCATTAAGATCTGCACTGCAAAACACACATTTTTTACGGATAACATACATTTTTCTCTTCTTCAGTTGATTCTCTCCCGTTCTTATATTATAATGGCACCTATGAAAACACTAAAAAACATATCCTTTAAAAACAGGCTTGCACTGTCATACAGTTTTATTCTGGCCCTGATGCTGATCAGCGCAGCTATTTTTTATCATACATCCTACCATCATTTAAAAAAGGGGCTTCATTCCCAGACAGTCAGCGTACTCTCATCCTCTGTCCGTCAGATGGATGATCTTTTAAAACAGATCCATACTGCCAGCCTGCAGCTTTCTTCCAGTTCTTCTTTTAAAGCCCTGGCAGATTCTGAGAATATGGAAACGGAATCCTTTTCTTACTCCGCATGGAGGGTTCAAGAACAGCTTAAACTGATTCTCCCTTCAAAGGAGCTGAATACAGGCGGACAGCTGTTTATCTATCTGAAAAACAGCGGATATATCTTATCCTCCAACTTCTTTTCCGAACTGGAGCTTGCCAGAAAGCATGATTCCCGCTACACATTTTCCGTCGACTTAATGTCTCCGTCTGCATGGAGAACATTTATTCCGGTCAATGAAGGAGACAGCTTTCTCTATATCTGCCCTGTAAGCAGCTCTCTTATTTCCATAAATGGAACGGTAAACAGCGTCCTCTGCTTTATGGTTGATCGAAACAGCATGGAACGCCTTTTTCCTGAAATCCGCCTGTCAGACGACTATCAGATCTGTGCATTGGATAAAGATGGCAGCCCTTGTTTTTCCGTCCGCGGCTCTGCCTCTCCTGAGATTGACCTGCAGCTTCTTTCCGGTCTTTCCTATTCGGATAAAACGGCTGATTTTAAAGACAAGGGGCGTTCCATAAGCGCAGTACAGACAGTATCGGACTATAACGGCTGGAACTGGTATCTCATTCAGCCCTCTTCTACCCTTTATTATTCTGCTGAAAACTACCAGCGGCTTTCGATTGTACTGATCATTCTGACCGTACTGTTAGAAAGTGGCTTTATCGTCCTTTTAACGGCTTATAACAGCAGATCCGTTGCCGATCTGAGCAGTGAACTGGAAAATCAGCATCATCTGGCTTCTGCCCTGACTACTATGGTAGAACAGGCAAAGCCTCTTGTATCGGAATCCTATATCCGTAAAGTGATGGAGGGTAATATTACAACGAATGAACAGATGGAGAGGATCACCTCTGAACTGGGCTTAAAACGGGAAGGGTGCCGCTATCAGGTTCTTTATATAGGGGTAGCTCCCCGCCATGCCCATAACCTGGATGCAGAAGCCCTAAAGCTGTGTATTGAAAACCATGATATCCTGGTACAGGAAGCGCTGAAGCGCTACTTTCCCGACACCGGACATATCTATAAACCCGGAGATGCTGCCTTTGCCTGTTTAATTGCCGTTCCCTCCGCTCGTTCGGACAATGAAAATACCGAACAGAATATACAAATATTCCGTTCGGTCCATCAGGAGCTTTTAAAGCTTTATGATATTGAGATCAGGGGCGGTCTGGGAAATATCTGTGAAGTAGTTCCCTATATCTGGAAATCATACCAGGAAGCCCACAACGCATGGTCCATGACTACCGATCAGCGCTGTATCATCAGCAGCCTGCGTCTTGATTCCTCCACCGATACATACTATTTTCCTGAAAGTCTTGCCGTACAGCTAAGCGGCTTTATTTCTACCGGAAGCAGTTCTCAGACAGAAGCTCTTTTTTCCTGTTTAAAGGAAGAAAACCTGGAGAAACGCACTCTTTCCTTTACACAGCTTCGCTGGCTTGTTTCCGATATAAGAACGGTCCTTTTCAGAAAACGCCTGTCTGTTGACCCATCCTTAACAGATGCTCCGGAACGAAAGGAGCTGTTGGATCTGATCGACCGTCAGTTTGAAAATGAGATCAGCCTGGATTCCCTGCAGTCCATCGCACTGCAGCTGTGCAGCTTTTATGGCTCTTGCGGCGATTCCAATGAACTGATCCAGAAAATCCAGAATTATCTGAATCGTAATTATATGGACTCCTCCTTATCTCTTTCTAAAATCTCTGAGGAATTCCATATTTCGGAAAATTACTTCAGCTTTCTTTTTAAAAAAGAAGTTTCTGAAAATTTTTCCGTATATCTGGAAAAACTGCGGATGGCAAAGGCAAAGGAACTGGTACTGGAATCCTCGATTTCCATTTCTGAGCTGTACCAGTATACGGGCTACAACAATGCGGCTTCCTTCCGCCGGGCATTTAAGAAAAAATTCGGCGTATCACCAAAAGAAATGCGTGAAAAAGCAGCCTCCGGTCTATAAAGCGCCCTTTCCCAAAAACTCTGCTCTTTCTCCCAGCTCTTCTTCAATCCTTAAAAGACGGTTGTATTTTGCCACCCGTTCGCTCCGGCTGGGAGCCCCTGTTTTGATCTGTCCCGTATTCAGGGCAACTGCCAGATCGGCGATCGCCGTATCCTCCGTTTCTCCGGAGCGGTGGGAAATAACCGCCGTGTACCCGGACCGGCGGGCCAGTCGGACCGCTTCCAGCGTTTCTGAAATCGTTCCGATCTGATTGGGCTTGATCAAAATGGAATTACCGCATCCCCATCCAATACCCTTTTTCAGCCGCTTTGTATTGGTAACAAAAAGATCATCTCCTACCAGCTGGATCCTGTTTCCCAGTTCCTTTGTCATATACTTCCATCCTTCCCAGTCCTCTTCATCAAGACCATCCTCAATGGAATATATGGGATACGTTTCACACAATTTCTTCCAGTGCTCTGTCAGCTCTGAAGAGGTAAACTTTTTTCCGCACTTGGGAAGAATATATTCTCCCGTCCTTTCCCCTTTCCATTCGCTGGCCGCCGCATCCAAAGCAAGCACAAAATCCCTTCCCGGCTCGTATCCGGCCCGTTTTACCGCCTCTAAAATACAGAGGATTGCTTCCTCATCGCTTTCAAGATCCGGAGCAAATCCCCCTTCGTCGCCTACAGCAGTAGCCAGCCCCTTTTCTCTTAAGAATGCGGCTAAGGCATGAAACACCTCCGCGCACCAGCGCAGTCCTTCCCTGAAGCTTTCTGCTCCTGCGGGCATGATCATAAATTCCTGTACGTCAACCGTATTTGCCGCATGGGCTCCTCCGTTTATAATATTCATCATGGGAAGCGGCATGCAGCCCGCATTGGCGCCTCCCAGAAAACGGTACAGCGGAAGTCCCAGGGCATTGGCCGCTGCCGCTGCACTGGCCATAGATACCGCCAAAATGGCATTGGCTCCCAGCTTTGACCGGTCTGCTGTGCCGTCTGCCTTGATCATGGCATGATCCACCTCATAAATATTACAGGGATCCATCCCCCGCAATATTGCATGGATATCTGTACGGATATGTTCTGCTGCCTTTAAAACACCTTTTCCGTCAAATCGGTCCGGATCGTGATCCCGCAGCTCCAATGCTTCAAATTCTCCGGTGGAAGCGCCGCTGGGAGCCGCTCCACGGCCCATAGTCCCGTCTGTCAGATGGACCTCTGCTTCTACCGTAGGATTTCCCCTGGAATCCAGAATTTCTCTTCCTGTAACAGATGCGATTTCCAAATGTTTCATATTCCTTTTCCTTTCCCGCAGTCTATTTTACCGGATTTTTGTCTTTTATTTATCATTCTATTGCATGGTTCAGATATCCCTTTGGAAATGTAAAGGTGATCTTTGACAGCACCCTTACCCTTATAGCCGTGGTTCTTGCCTTCCTTTTCTTTCACCGGTTAAACGGTGTACGGGAAGGAACCGTCTTTTCCGCCCTGGCAACGGGACAGATTGTCACATTTTTCTCTTTCCTGCAGAAAAAAATTTACCATTTAAAAAATTCCCATCAGCCCACCGATCCAGTACACGGCTCCTAACGCCCAGCTTGCAAGAACCCCGTAGAGGATTACCGGGCCTGCAATAGTAAAAATCTTGCATCCCACGCCAAATACTTCTCCCTCTGCGTGAAACTCAATGGCCGGGGCCGCCACAGAATTAGCAAATCCGGTGATGGGAACAAGAGCGCCGGCTCCTCCAAAGGTAACCAGTTTAGGATAAATATTAAAGCCTGTGAGGAGAACACTGAGAAGGATCAGTGTCAGAGAGGTCCAGGCTCCTGCCGCTTCCTGCTCCAATCCCCGGCTGTTCATCAGCCAGTTATTTATAAACTGGCCCAAGGTGCAGATCAGACCACCCGTAAGAAAGGCTTTTCCCAGAGTCGGCCAGAACGCATGAACCGGGGTGATGCGCTTTACATATTCCTCATATTTCTTTTTATCAATTTCCATAATGACTTCCTCCTCAGCTAAACGGCCAGTCCCTTCCAGAAATAAATCCAGGCCCCGGCAAACTTCCCTGCGGCAATGCCCAGAATCAGATACTGCAGCCCTACCGCCAGACCAATCCTGCGGCTCATGGCAGGAAGAGCCTTCAAAGTCTCTGCTAATGACATAGCCAGACAGCCTACAAAAACGCCGATGGAAAGGCCTGCTGCCGTTAAAAAAAGCGTTCCGGGGCCTTTGCCCAGTATCATGGGGATTTCATAAATGTCTGCTGCATTTCCCCAAATCCCTCCTGCCATAATCCATTTTTCATACAGACGCGCCTTTTTCCCTGTGTTTGTCCGCCCCATAAGACGGACAAACACACCGATCATAGCTAAAAAGGCATATACACCTGCAGCGATCACGCCTCCTGCACAGATCCCAAAAAAGATAAGAAACGCATATTTAAGAAATATCAATCTTTTTCTCCTTCCTCTGTGCATTATCAATGAGGGTTTTACTGATGTTTTCCTCGTAAAGCCGCATTTCTACCTCCAGAGGAGTCGGATCTGTATTCACCTTGCCGGCAGAAATATGGTTAAAGAACACCATGATCCCAAGAGACAATCCCACACAATAGCTTGCCTCCAGCACAGTAAAGCCCTCTGCCTCATACCCCATCACCAGACGATAGATCTCGTGAAATACGCTGGTGACGCTCACATCATTATTAAATGTCATAATAGCAAAGGCTGCTCCAAAAAAACTGATCAGGCAGATACAGGCTGTCTTACACCACTGCCGTCCATAGGCAGGAGGGGCGGCCGGCTTGTAGGCAATAATAAAGTCTGTCTTTCCCATATGCTCCACTTCAATCCCCGGATCTAAAGCCTCCAGCTTTTTGGTCACATCCAAAGCGCTCATCACATACCGATGGGCTTCATCTGAGCGCACGGTCATGATCCTGCATACGCTGCATTTATTCTGTATATTCTGATCCCGGCAGTAGACCTGGGCAACATCCTTTAAAAGGATATCTTTGTGGGTCAGTTCCGTAATCTCATCCAGCTTTACATAAACCGTATGGGTCATATTCATACCCCCTGACATTTTTGAATATAAACCATCACTCCCTCGTTCTCGTATCCTTTGTCTCTGATCCCCCAGACTGCATACCACGCAAAAACGCCCAAAAGAATCGCTGCTGCTGCCAGAATACCGATGATCCACTTATATTTTCCTGATTTCATGCGTCTCACATCCTTTCCGGTTTTGATGCATCATCTGCGGACAAGGATGATTTCGTCTGCCTTTATCCGCTAATGGTAGTATGGGTTTTTTTATCGTTTCTATTCAACTATTTTTTAGCTGCTTCCCTCCTCATATCGTTTCCGCATCTCCTTTAAGATCCGTTTTTCCAGACGCGAAACCTGTACCTGAGAAATGTTAAGCGCCTTTGCTACCTGAGTCTGAGTCTGGCTGTAAAAATACCTTCTCAATATGATTTCTCTGTGCTGGTCTGTGAGTCCTTCCATCAGTTCCTTTAAAACAAGATGGTTTAACAGTTCTTCGTGGCTGTCATGCTCCTCCTCCAGCCGATCCATCAAAAGCAGTTCCTTGTCACCGCTGTTTCCCAATGGCTTATAGAGGGATTCCACCTCTGCCGCCGCCTCTAAGGACGCTGCTATCTCCTCACGGCTAACCCCTGTTTTCTCTGCAATCTCTTCAATGGTAGGCTCCCGTCCCAGTATTTTTGTCAGCTCTTCTGCGGCATTTCTGGCCTTAAAGCCCAGCTCCTTAACGGAACGGCTTACCTTTATCATTCCGTCATCTCTCATAAAACGCCGGATTTCCCCTGCGATCATAGGCACCGCATAGGTGGAAAATTTCACTTCATAGTTGGTATCAAACTTATCAATGGCTTTCATAAGACCAATACTTCCAATCTGGAATAAATCCTCCAGCTCGTATCCTCTGCCTGCGAACCTGCGGACAATGCTCCACACCAGTCCTGTATTTTCCGTTACCAGCCGGTCTCTGGCCGCTTTATCCCCTTGGTGGGCGTTCTGGATCTGTCTGATGGTCTCTTCCATGGGCGTCACCTGCCGATATATTTTTTCATGGTAACCTTTGTTCCGCATCCAGCCTCTGATTCCACTGTGATCTCATCCATAAAGGCTTCCATAAAAGCAAAGCCCATTCCAGACCTCTCTCCGGATCGGTCTGTGGTATACATAGGTTCCATGGCCTTTTTTATATCCTTTATTCCGGTTCCCCGATCAGCCACTTCTACGGTCAGGCTCCGTTCTGTGCGGTCTGCCGTCAGCTCCATAACTACTGTTCCGCACTTCTCTCTGTAGCCGTGGATCACTGCATTGGTAACAGCCTCCGATACTGCTGTCTTCACATCATCCACCTCTTCCAGTGTAGGGTCTAAGCGGCTCATAAACACAGCCGCCACCACTCTTGCAAACTCCTCATTGCTGGAACGGCTCTCCATTTCCAGCCTTATATGCTCTCTGGCCTCTTCCATATCCTGTACCTCCTTTTTATTTCAATGCTCCCACTGCCTGCTCCCTGCTTTCATATCCTTCCATCAGCCTGCAGATCCCGCTTAGTTCCATGAGTCTTCGCACCCGTCTGGATGCTTTGCAGTAGCATACGCTTCCCCGGCTGGCTTTCATCTCCTTATATCGGTTTAACAGCACTCCGATCCCTGAAGAATCCATAAATTCCGTTTTTTCAAAATCAAAGATAATCCTCCGGACACAGTTTTCCTCCAGCATCAGATCCGTGTCCGTTTTCAGTTTCCTGCAGTTGTGGTGATCCAGCTCCTTTGGCATATGGATGATCAGCGTATCCTCATATGCCTCATATGTAATTGTTCCTGCGTCCATCCCATTTCCTCCTTCTTCTCTTTTGGGCAGATATTTTCTATAACAAAAAAGGCAGAAGGTACGATCCTGTGATCCATTTCTTCTGCCGTAAAAAGTGTATTTTATTTAATAGCCTCTTGCATTTCTGGCCCGCTCTGCATACTCTGTATCGCCATGCTCGCCTACCACCTTGTCAAAGAGTGCGTTTGCATTTTCCGTATCTCCCGCATCCTGATAGAGACGCCCTGCATAAAACATAGCCTCAGGGTTGTCAGGCCTTATTTTTAAGCTTGCAAGGAAATACTCCTGAGCCTGGGTCTTATTTCCGCCATTCCAGAGCTGCAGTCCCTTATCAACCAGCGTCTGGTAGATGCTTCCTGTCATCTCCTGACGTATATTATCCACAATCCCCTGAATATTCGCATCCTCGATCAGATCAAAGCTGGACTCGGCAAAGGTCTTTGCCGCCGATACCATATCCCCGGTGCGGTAGGACTGGAGCACCCAGATGAGGCTCTGATACTGGGCAATAATACTGGTGTTGCCGGTTGTGAGCGTATCCAGCTGCTCCTGTACCTCTGCCATCTTGGCTTCGATATCCTCATTTTCCTGCGCCAGAATATCATTTTCCTGATTGGCGCTGTTTAATTTCTGCATATAGACCATCAGCTCATCATCACGCTGGCGGTTCAGGCGGTTTTCCACTGCCGGGAGCACCAGCACATAAAAGGCCGCCAGGCCGAAGATCAGGCCCAGGATAATGTGAAACACCGTAGAAAGCCCCGTAGACTCTTTATAGGTGTTGGGGATGATCACATCATCATCCTCCATCTGTCTGTGGGAAAATGCCTTTACCATCCGGCGCTTTTCCGCCTCGGCCCGTCCCGTATTCTGCTTTACAATGGACATATAGTAAAGCGCCTTGGAATTGCTCTTATCAATCTGGAGGATCTTATACAGAGAGCGGCCGGCCTTATTATAATCCTCCCGTCTCATATATAAAAGAGCCAGAAGAAGATGGGCTTTGACAAAATGGGGCTTGGCTGATACCACTCTGGCAAGCTGCAGGGCCGCCAGATCATCGCTGCCGTTCTGGGCATGCCACAAGGCCTGGTTAAAGGTCTTTACTGCCTGGCTTTCCGCTTCTAACTGTCCCGGCTTTCTCTGGATCCGTTCCAGATAATGATCTGCCAGATTATTTTCCGGCTGCAGGCTCATACTGATAACCCACTGCACCAGAGCATCCGCCACCTCGCCGTTCTCGTAGTAGATCAAACCCAGCAGATTTCTGGCGTCGATCTGGTATTTGCAGAAATGAAGGCTCTTTTTCAGGCACTGGGCCGCTCCGGAAAGATCCCGTATCCTTGCTTTCTCCAGACCCAGGTTATAATAGCTGTTGGCAATCTGTCTGTTTTTTGCCTCAATCTCCATCACCGTCTTTTCCCGTCTCTTTCCCGGATCATCTCCATCATAATATCCGTCATATCCGTAAGATCGCTTTTCACAATGGCGTCCTCTACCGCCTCTACATCCAGACTGGGTTTAAAGCGCTGGATCTCCTCTTCAAAATCGATCATGTATCTTCTCTCCTTTCCATGCCTTTAAGCTGTACCTTAAGCTCCCCGATCAAATACAGGGAGCCTGCGCAGAATAAGAGCTCATCTCCTGCCTGCTTCTTCATCTCCCGCAAAGCTTCCCCTGCGGTTTCAAAGGCTCTCACCGGCCCTTTATATGCCTGCGAAAATGCTTCTGCCAGAGCCTCTGTGTCCATGCTCCGGCTGCTGTCTATATGTACCACACCGATCCCCGCCCAGGAAATCCTCTCACAGAGTAGCCGAGCCATAGCCCTGTAATCCTTGTCCGATACGGCGCCAAAGAGCAGATACGCCTTTTTTTTCTTCCGGGCAGCCATAGATGCGGCTGCCTGAATAAAGGCTTTTATGCCGCCCGGATTGTGGGCTCCGTCCAGATACAGATTTTCTCCAACCCGCTCCATACGCCCGGCCCAGCGGGCAGTCCGGATCCCCTCTGTAATCTGAGCCTCTGTCAGACGGAAACCCCTTTCTCTCTGCCCTAAAACAGCCGCTGTTTTCACAGCCAGCATGGCATTTTCTGCCTGATAGGGCGCTTCAAAGGGAATTTCAAGCACCAGAGAGCCTGCCGCGGCAAACGCCTGAGCAGCTTCTCCCTCAGCTCTTATAGAAAGTCCCTGATCTTTGGTTTCCAAAATGGAAAAATCTCCCTTTCCCACCGGATATGCCTTTGACGCCATCTGTACCGCTCTCTCACGGATCACCTCAGAAGCCTCAGGCACGGTATCATCGTAGATCACAGGAACCTGCCTTTTTATGATCCCTGCCTTCTCTCCTGCAACCGCTTCTATGGTATCTCCCAGGTACATGATGTGATCCAGACTGATGGAGGTAATCACACAGGCCAGGGGATTCTCAACCACGTTGGTAGCGTCCAGGCGGCCTCCCAGCCCGGTTTCCAAAATCACAAGCTCCGGCGTTTCATCTGCAAACAGCGCCATTGCCATATAAAAAAGAAACTCAAAATAGCTGGGGTGGGAATACCCCTTTTCTTTCATGATATTTACAGTCTCAAGAACCGTCTCAAAGGCAGCCTGAAGCTTCCCGGGCGAAACCATTTCATTATTTAACAAAAACCGTTCCCGGACGGTTACCAGATGAGGAGAGATAAAGGTTCCGGTGCGAAAACCGGCGTTTTGGTACAGAGAGGTAAGAAAGGCGCACACAGAGCCTTTTCCGTTGGTTCCCGCCACATGAATGATGGAAAGCTTCCTGTCCGGATCTCCCATTTCATGCAGAAACGCTCTTATATCTGTAAGAGAATGTTTTTCCCTGGTCCACATGGGAATCTTCTCTAAGTATTCTTCTGCCTGCATCATTGCTCATCCTCCTGCCTGTTCCCTCTATTTTAAATGATTTTCCCCAAAGTTTCAACACCATGTTCTCGCCCTGCTTTGCCAGAAAGCGACAGCATTCTTTCCTAACCTGCAAAGACAGAGATCAGTACCGGAACTGCAAAAGAGCAGAGCATTCCGTTTAAAACCGACAAAACCACCGTTTCCTCATTGGTATATTTTAACATTACAGGAAGGGTGGTATCCTCGCTGGTCGCCCCGGCAGGCGCAATGCAGGTAAGGTCATTGAGCTTAAGGGCAATCAGGGGAATCAGGAAAAAAGAAAAAATTTCCCGCATGAGATTGCTCATAAAGGCAATGCTTCCCAGCTTTGCCCCTCCCAGCTCGCTGATCGCCGCCCCTGCCAGACTGTACCAGCCCATTCCGCTGGCAATGGCTGTTCCCTGTCCCACCGGAATTTTAAGAAGCAGGGAACAGATGATCCCCCCCACAATGGAACCAGCTATAATTCCTGCAGGAATGATAAATATTTTAATATGGTATTCCCTGATCTTGCTTAAAATCCCCCGGTGCATCCCAATGCTGATGCCGACAAAAAACATAAGGGCATACAAAACTCCGTCCGTATTCTTTAAGATCAGGGAAACAGCCGGAATATGAAAGCCAAAAATCCCATAGGCAAGTCCTGCCAAAAGGGATATGAATGTAAACAGAATGATCATTTTTCTTTTTTCCCCCTGGTTTCATGCTTCTTTCTTCCCATAAAATTCCGGGTCAAAATGTATACAAAGACAATGGAAAAAAAGGTGGGAAAGGCAAAAAAGAGGAAGCTGGCGCCTCCCAGGGAAAGAAATTCCCGGACAAAATTTTCTCTCTGCCCCAGCGTTCCTCCCATTGCGAAGATCAGAACAAAGGTGCAGGCAAGGGATAAAAGCTCATTTACCTTCTTGATCCTGCCAGACCGGAACAGCCGTCCCACCAGGATTCCCATACACATGACAATTAAAATATCCACCGGATGACTCCTTTCTGTTTTGCTGATATCTGCAAAAGGGGGCCGCCGCAAACTGCGCGGCAGCCCCGGTTATGACGGGATCTGTTATTTTACAAGCTGTGCCAGACGGGCCTTTACCTGCTCCATCATCTGGGTATATTTCTCCAGCTTTGCACGCTCCTCGGCAATCTTTGCCTCAGGCGCACGGCTTACGAATTTCTCATTATTCAACATGCCGTTGGAACGGGCCAGCTCGCCGTTTAAGCGCTTCTCCTCAGCCTTTAAACGCTCGATCTCCTTTTCGATGTCTACCAGTTCTGCAAACGGCATATAGATCACTGCCTTGTGGATCACTGCGGATACGGCGTCCTCGCCGATGCCTGCCTTATCCTTCTGAAGGATTACCTCTCCTGCATAGCCTAAGGTGGCAAAGAAGCTGCGGCTGTGCTCAAAGATACCTAAAATATCCTCATCTTCAGATACTACATAAACGGTCGCCTTCTTGCTTGGCGGCACGTTCATGGAGGTGCGCACATTTCGGATGGCTCTTACGGCAGCCTTGATGGTTTCTACAGCCTGCTCCTCAGAGGCGAAGTTCCATTTATCCTCATACTGAGGCCATACGGACAGCATGATCGTATCCTCTTCCTCCTGCAGGTTGCAGAAAATCTCCTCTGTGATGAACGGCATAAAGGGATGAAGAAGCTTTAATGCCTGGATCAAAACGTGCTTTAAGGTCCAGAGCGCTGCTGCCTTGGTATCGTCTGCTTCATTGTACAGTCTTGGTTTTACCATCTCGATGTACCAGTCGCAGAACTCTTCCCAGATAAAGTCATATACCTTCTGGAGAGCAATTCCCAGCTCATACTTGTCCAGATTTTCCGTTACATCCTTTGATAAGGTATTTACCTTGGAAAGGATCCACTTATCTGCCAGCGTAAGCTGATCCTCTGTAACGCCGGACAGGTCGAAAGCCTTTTCAATGTTCATCATGATAAAACGGGAAGCATTCCAGACCTTATTTGCAAAGTTTCGGCTGTTCTCTACACGCTCCCAGTAGAAACGCATATCGTTTCCGGGTGCATTTCCCGTAATCAATGTCATACGCAGGGCGTCTGCGCCGTATTTGTCAATTACCTCCAGAGGGTCAATGCCGTTTCCAAGGGACTTGCTCATCTTGCGGCCCTGGGAGTCTCTTACCAGACCGTGGATCAAAACGGTGTGGAAGGGCTCTTTGCCCGTCTGCTCAAGGCCTGAGAATACCATGCGGATGACCCAGAAGAAAATGATATCATAGCCTGTTACCAGCACATCTGTGGGATAGAAGTAATCCAGATCTTCTGTATGTTTCGGCCATCCAAGGGTAGAGAAGGGCCATAAAGCGGAAGAAAACCAGGTATCCAGCGTATCCTCATCCTGCTTAAAATGGCTGCCGCCGCACTTGGGGCAGATATGGGGCGCTTCCTTTGCTACAACCGTTTCTCCGCAGTCCTGGCAGTAGTAGGCCGGAATCCGGTGTCCCCACCAGAGCTGTCTGGAAATACACCAGTCGCGGATATTTTCAAGCCAGTGAAGATAGGTCTTTCCAAAGCTTTCCGGCACGAACTTTAACCGTCCGGACTTTAAAGCCTCAATGGCCGGCTTTGCCATCTCATCCATGCGTACAAACCACTGCTGCTTTACCATAGGCTCTACGGTCGTCTTGCAGCGGTCGTGGGTACCTACATTGTGGGAATGGGGAACCACCTTTACCAGAAGTCCCTGATTCTTTAAGTCCTCTACCATGGCTTTTCTGGCCTCGTAGCGGTCCATACCAAAGTATGGGCCCGGTACGTTTACTGTGGCATCATCATTTAAAATAACGATTTCCTCTAAGCCGTGGCGCTTTCCTACCTCAAAGTCATTGGGGTCATGGGCCGGAGTGATCTTTACGCAGCCGGTTCCAAACTCCTTATCTACGTATTCATCTGCAATAACAGGAATCTCACGGTCGGTTAAAGGCAGCTTTAACATCTTGCCTACAATATCCTTATACCGCTCGTCCTCTGGATTAACAGCCACAGCCGTATCGCCAAGGAGCGTCTCCGGACGGGTAGTTGCAATCTCAACAAAGCGTCCCGGCTCTCCCACTACGGGGTAGTTGATGTGCCAGAAGAAGCCGTCCTGTTCTACGTGCTCTACCTCAGCGTCGGAGATAGAGGTCTGGCATACAGGACACCAGTTGATGATGCGGGAACCCTTGTAGATGTATCCTTTCTCGTAGAGTTTTACAAATACTTCCAAAACCGCGTCGGAGCAGCCCTCATCCATAGTAAAGCGCTCTCTGTCCCAGTCGGCAGAGGAACCCAGCTTGTGAAGCTGCTTTACGATCCGGGTGCCGTACTCCTCTCTCCACTTCCAGCACTCCTTTAAGAAGCCGTCTCTTCCCAGGTCTTCCTTGGAAACGCCCTCTTTTTTCAGCTTGTCAATGACCTTTACCTCGGTGGCAATGGCTGCGTGGTCTGTTCCCGGCTGCCATAAAGCCTCATAGCCCTGCATCCTCTTATAGCGGATCAAAATATCCTGCATGGTATTGTCCAGAGCATGGCCCATGTGAAGCTGTCCTGTGATATTTGGCGGCGGCATCACAATGGTAAAGGGCTTTTTGCTGCGGTTTACCTCTGCATGGAAATATTTTCCATTCAGCCATTTTTCATAAAGACGGTCCTCAATGGCCGCCGGATCATATGTCTTTTCCAGTTCCTTCATATATATCCTCCTTTTTTCCAATGAAATAAAAAACGCCCTCTGCCTCTTCCTCTAAGGAAAAGCAAAGGGCGATCATCTCGCGGTACCACCTTTGATTCTGCCATATGGGCAGTAAGCCTGCCCGGCAATCTCTGTCCCCTTAACGCGGGAAATACGGGAAAAACTACTAAAGGGAAACTGATTCCCCCCGTTGGCCCTTCCGGCTCAAAAGCTACCTTCCGCACCTTCCTCCGGGGCCGCCTTTCAGCCTTCGGACTGCCCTCTCTGCCGGTTCCCTGTGCGTACTCCTCTTTTTCACAGCCATTTTCTTTTCATCTGTTGTCTGCATTTAAGCATAAATAGATTTCACTGTTTTGTCAAGCAGATTTTCACACCATCTTGCGGTACTCGCTCTTCCATCGCCCAACGATCCGGGCCGCACCCTCCATCCGGTAAGGCATATCCCGCTTCATCAGAGTCCGCAGACCGCGCACCTCCTCCGCCTGTTCCCCATCGGTTCTGGCCTGGCGCAGTTCTTCCTCCCAGGCGCCTCTAAATTCCGGCTTAAAAAGCGGCCCATAGGTATCTGCCGCCTCCAGCTCCGGAGCCAGAACGCTCAGGAAATAAATGCGTTTTAATACCTCTCTGTCATGGTCCAGACCGTAGGCCTTATCGTATGCCCGATATGCCCGGTGGAACTGGAACATCTGGGCATAAGCTGCCCCAAGGCTCTGATAAAGGGCTCCCATAAAGGCCGGATCCTCCTTTTTTTCCTCTGTTTCCGCCAAAAGCTTCTCATAGCGGACACAAGCCCGGCCATACTGTTTTTTCCCAAACAGATAATCGGCCACTGCCTTTTCATACCGCGGAACCGGGAGACTGCGGTAAGCTGCCGCTGTCTGCCGAAACCTCTGGCTCTCTTTTTCCGTACAGTAATCGCATTCTGTCAAAAACAGGTACAGCACCTCTTCCGGGCGGCTTCCGGTTTCCGAAAGCTTTTCCATCCGGCCTGCCACAAAGCCCATGCCAAGCTCATTTTTCACAAAGCTGTAAAGCGCTTTTCCCACAAAGCCGTCCATCACAAGCAGAGGATGGTTGCAGATCACATAGCACAGCTCCTGAGAAGAGTAGATATGGATCCCCAGAACCTCAATATAAAACGGATGCTTTACCGGCTCCCTTCTGCACAACAAAAGACTCATAAGCTTACCTCTTGCCTTACCACAGCTCCGGAAGCAGGAAACAGATCCCCAAAGCCTCTGTCCTTGATCACCGTGACCATGGTATTTTCATCTTTAAAACCAATATTCATCTCAATCCGGGTCGTTTTGGGAGGACGGTCCGGAAAGCCGGAAAGAGGCACCTTTACAACCTTTTTCTTTCTGGAATCCAGATGGGAAATGATAAATTCAATTTCCTTTTCATCCTCCAGGATCAGCTCCAGAGAACTCTTTGACTCATACCAGTTATCTCCATAGGAGGCCACAGCCAGGAGGACCTCCTTCCCCTTCTGCATAACTTTTAAATCAACCTCTGCCTTTAAGCGTCCCTCACAGACAAAGATATAGGGGTATTCGGTAGCAGAATTAAGATAATCCTGTCCCTTAAACGCCGCTCCCCTGGAAAAAAGATCCTTTTCCACAAAGCATCTTCTCCTGCTGCATACCAGCTTCATAAACCCGCCGGCCCAGTCCTGGCGCTCAAACCCTTTTCCTGTGAGAAATACGGTGGAGAAGAGTTTTTTGCTCAAAAGCTTTTCCCCGCAGGAAGTAAGGATCTGGTCTGCAAGCTTCTGTCCGGAAGGCGTACCCAGGATATCCAGGTCGAAGGCTTCCTCCTGGTTCTGAGCTTCTGCCTGGACCATGTTTCGGCGCATTCCTCTCTGAACCTTCATTTCATAATAGCACAGACGGTCTGCTGCCAGCTCAAACAGCCCTACCTGATTGGACCAGAGCTCCCGTTTCTGGCTCAGCACATAATATACAAAGCTTTCTGTGTGACTGATCACATGGACCCTGTCTCTGGAAATACCCATGGCATCCGCGCAGTACATCAGTGTGTCCGTAAGTCTTGCATCCATCTCCTGCATGGTCACTACCAGCTGGGAAACGGTCTTTTCTCCCTCTTCCTTTAAGGGGTATTCTAAAACCTGCTGCAGAAAAATACGCAGCAGAAGGGCGCCTGTATAGCACACCCCTCCAATGGTAGAGGTGCCTTCTTTTTGCACCATCTTTAAAAGCTTATCTACGATCACCCCTTCGCCCAGAAGCGTGGCCGCATAGGCCTCCTCCCCTGTAAGCCAGATTTCCTCCTCTTTTTTCCTGCAGATCACCGTGGGGATCGTCCAGGATATTTCTTTTCCATAGCAGCTGATCTGAGTATACTCATCATTCAGATCCAGACCGATCACTAGGCCGTCCATCCGCTGTCTCCTCCATCTATTCTTTCACCGGAAACAGGCTTCCCAGCACGGCGGACCGTTTCAGATAGTCCTCCATGGCACCAGCAAGCTTTTCCTCATTTTTCTCTTTTAATGCTGCTCCCATGCGGTTTAAGCAGGCAAAACGGCTGTTTTCCCTCCCATCCAGCTTATGGTCGCAGGTAAGCCTTCCCTCGGCTGCCAGAACCCTTCCCCGGCTCCCTCTTTCATAAATCTGGTACTCTAACGTCTCTCCCTCGAAAAGCACCATTTCCTTTACATAAATCCCCTGGTAAACCCTCCGCATTTCCTCCCGGTGAAAAGAGGTTTCTTCCGGCAGCAGACGGACTTCCATCCAGGGCGCCCGATCCCTGTCACCATGGTACTCCACCATGGTCTTATCCAGGATATCCTCCGGAACAGGAATATGGCGGGACAGGTCTCTGGTATACGGAAATATGAGTCTCTGCTCCAAAAGGAGCCGTGTCATAAATAAAAGCAGCTCTTTATCTTCCGGACTGATTTCAGGGATCCCTGCAAAATATTTGGTCAGGGAAAGCAGATACAGCGTAGGAAGCTTTTCTCTGTTAAGGCTCATCCTGGCGGCTTTTTTCAGGTAGTCAAATACCTTGGGATCCATTTCCTTTCCTTCCAGAAAATACTGGGCGCATTTTTCTGTAAAATAAGCCTTCACAATACTTTCTCTGGTCTTTTTGCGGCTCATATACAGATCAAATACAGAATCTATGCGGTCGCAGCAGCCGGTAAACAACATCTGAGCCAGCAGCCGTTCCTCCAGATCATAGGTTTCGATATGCTCCTGCACGCCCCGGATCAGGATCCCGTACATCTGAGACACCGTTCCGTTAAAATGCTCGCAAAGGTAATCCAAAACCACACTATCTGCCTTTCCTGCTTCAAATACACGATAGGAAAAAGATAAAAGCCAGTCATCCTGATCAAAAAGCTGCTGTAAGATCATCCGGCTGCACAGTCTGGAAAGAAGCTGTACATCGATATCTGTGATCTTAAACCTGCAGATCATATCATAAGCTTCCCTGAGAAAATCCTGTCCGATCAGGGTCTCACAGATCCGCTTTCTTGCCTTTTCGCTTAAATCCTCCTTATCCATCTGAACCAGGCAGGCACAGCTTGCACTGTTTTTGTCCTCCCTGTCATCCTCTTCCATACGGCAGTAAAATTCCACTATCTGTTCCCTCAGTCTGGTCTCAAACACAGGATTTAACCGGAGAAGATGCGCTGCCTCATCTAACATATGAGCCTCCTGGAGAGTATGGATCCCTTCTCCCATCACCTGACAGCAGGCTCTTAAAAGCAGCATGGGATGATCCGGAGCCAGTTTAGCGCACCGGTCCAGCAGCTCCTTTTTATCCATCACAGGATATTTTCTGTGCTTCACATCCAGATACCGGTTTCCATAGGCATCCTGGAACATTAAGATCATATGACCGGAACGGGCCGGAACGTATGCCTCTCCCTTTTCCAGAGCATATGTTTCCTCATCCTGCAGCTCCTCACAGCGGACGACCACATACTTCATTCCGGGATCCTCACAAATAATGCGCCGGGAGCAAAGGATGGCAGGCAGGACCTTTGCCGCCCGCTCATCAATCATATCCTGGTAGATCATATGCTCATAGATCACCGCCAGCCGGCTGTCGATCCGCAAGGCAAAGAGCTGCTCCATGGCAAACTGCTCCATTTCCCTGATGTATGACTGATAAAGCTCAGACGATGGATTCATGTACAGCAGGATATTCCTGTAAAGAATGCACCGATGCTCCCGATCCAGAGTCTTATCATAAGAGAAATATAAAAGCACCTCTTTCGGCAGCAGACGGTTATAGTCATCCGGCAGGGAATAAAGGAAATACTCATACAGCCTTGTAATGTTGATATGAGCCTCCTGAGCCTTTTCATACCATAAAAACGCCTCTCCGGTCTTTTGTTCCCCACGGATCAGCAAACCGCAGACCGCCTCTAAAAGTTTCCGCTCCGGATATGCCTCATAGAGCTGTTTTGCCAGTCTCCACACGGGCTTTCTGTAATATTTCTGTGCGGAAATAAAATCTGCTGCCTTTAAAACTGTCTCCCTGTCTAAAAGCCCTTCCCGGATCCCAAGCTGAAGCACCTGAAGTTCAAATGCACCCAGCTTTAAAAACAGTACCGGATGTTCTGTAAACAGACGGCAGGCTCTTCCGTAAAGGAACGGGCTTCTGCACCCGTTGGCAAAGAGCATTTCCATAGAACGGTACAGATCCAGAGGATTCTGAAGACAGGTCTCATCGGTACGGATCAAAAGGAGCAGCAGCCATGGGGATGGACTGCCCTTTTCCCAGAGAAGCTTCCTTATATAACGTATCAGTTCTTCCTTTCTGCTTTCTGAAGGATTTAATAAAAGACACAGATATTCATAATAACAGTACAGCCACGGCATCTTTTCCTGTTCCTTCAGGACTTCCTCCCGCACCTCTTCAAGAGCCGCCTGCGCTGTATCCCTGCGTTCGGAAAGCATCAGATGCTCTGCCCTGAGAAGACGCACCCTGCCATCCTTTGGATAAAGAATGCGAAGCTTTTCTGTTTCCTGGAGCAGTTCCTCCTCCCATTCTCTGTCCGTAGAAGCAGCAAGTTCATAGAGGAGCCGCTTCTGTATATATTCCAGAAATCCTTTTTTATCCTCTGCCGTTTCCCTGTATGGATCCCGGCGTTTCCTTCTCTCGGCCTCAATAGGGATCACAAACTCCCGGCGCGGGGTACGGATCACGATCCGCCCCATGTTCTTTCCTCCGTGAAGAGCATCCGGTAAAATCCGATAAGAAATCCTGCAGCGGTTTTCCGTAAAATCCCGGTCTGTCACAGAAGAGGTTTCCAGAGAAATAAATGCCCCCTCTGCCTGAAGCACGGCCTCTTTATATCCCCATCCGCTGAGCGCCAGCTCAATAAAGTCTTCCTTCTCCTCGTCCAGATCCCTGTAGCATCTGGGCGAGGTGTCTGTGCTGATCCTCACCGGCTCCTTTACATGAAGAGCCACCAGAAATTCTTCCAGCAGATTTTTCCTTCCGTTTCTTCCCCGCAGGCCTTCGTAAATGCTTCTGGCTTCCGGTTCCTGCATAAAGGGTGCCTGTATAAAATCCTGATACTCAAACAGACGCAAAGCCAGCTCTGTATTTTTCCGCGCAAGGTTTGCAAAGTCTCTGGCCGTCTTTAAAGATGCCAGTTCCTCCCCTCCGGTTCCCGTCTGAATGCGCAAAGAATAAGGAATCTCCCTCTCACCTCCATTGGTGACCAGGTAAAAAGATCCCTTGATTTCGTCTCCATCTTCCATACAGCGGGTGTCGACCTCATATATAATATGGCTGCGAAGGCCTCCAAAAGCCTCATTTACAGCCCGTACTCTCTCATTGCTGGAATAGACCAGTCCTTTTATGTACAGATCATTCGTACTCTGCACAAGAAATTCGCCCTTTACCGTCTGGCCTGCCCCAAAGGAGCCTTCCAGACGCTCAGGCTTTATCATCAGCCCCGGAACACCGCCGTCAACGATGCCTCTGGCCAAACGGTTGATCCGTTCTCTCATACACCTACCACCTGTGTCTTCCTCTTATGCTTTTTGCTTACGTTTCATGATAACACATTTTCATATAATTTAAAAGAGAAATCTGCACTACAGCTTGATTTACCCCCTTAAACTTGGTATGATAGACGGTAAGAATTGCAACAATTTTATTCAATGGAGTGCGCGATATGCTGACTGAGCCTATGACCCTATATAAACTGATGAATCTGTATATGTTAAAGCAGGTGAACTTCCCCTTGAGCAACGCCCAGCTGACCAGCTTTTTTACGGAGCACGAATATACTACCTATTTTACCCTTCAGCAGGCCCTAAATGAACTGGAGGAAGCAGGACTGATCCATAAGGAAGCCAGCCACAGCAGCACACGCTATGAGATTACAAAGGAGGGGGAAGAAACCTTAAACTTTTTCGGCAAAAATATATCCCCGGCCATTGTGGAGGACATGGATCAGTATTTAAAGGAAAATAAATTCCGACTCCGTGAAGAGGTAGGAACCACGGCTGATTTCTATAAAGGCACCAATCAGGACTATATCGTTCACTGCGAGGTACGGGAAAACAAAGCCGTCCTGATCCGTCTGGATCTGTCCGTTCCGGACAAGGATCAGGCCGAGGATATGTGCAGCGCCTGGCGCTCTAAAAGCCAGGAAATCTATTTCCATATTATGCATACGCTGCTGTCATAACACGAACGGAAATTTCGTTTTCAGAAAGGAACCATTTTATGCCTTTGTTAAAACCCAGACTTTATACATCGGATGATTACTGGAATCTGCCAGAAAATACCCGGGCAGAGTTAATTGACGGACAGCTCTATAACATGGCTCCTCCCAGCCGGATCCATCAGAGAATATCCGGACAGCTGTATATCACCATCGGAACATACATTGAGGAACATCGGGGAAACTGCCAGATCTATGCCGCCCCCTTTGCTGTCAATCTGGACTGCGAGGACAAAAACTGGGTAGAGCCGGATCTTTCTGTCATCTGCGACCCTGACAAGCTGACAGACCGTGGATGCTCCGGTGCTCCGGATCTTATCATCGAGATTGTATCCCCCAGCAGCCGGAGGATGGATTATGTTCAAAAACCCGTCCTGTACTTAAATTCCGGCGTCCGTGAATATTGGATCGTTGACCCGGTCAAAAAATGTACAACTGTTCATCTCTACGATCAGGATCCCGCCGAATTTGCCCCTGTTATCTTTCCCTTTGAGAGTGATATCAGGGTGGGGATTTATTCGGATCTTTGTATTAATATCAGTAAACTGTTGTAAAAAGGACTCCCCGGCTGAATGGATATAGCCGGGGAGTCCCTTTTTCTTTATTCTTCTGTTCCCAACGCCACTCTCTCAATCAATTCCCATATCTCCTCTCTCCCCTGCTTTGTCTCAGCAGAAAAAGGAATCAGGATATCTTCTTTCTCCATTCCCAGCCCTGTGCGGATGGTCTTTACGGCCTTTGGCACCTGGCTGCGTTTGAGCTTATCCAGCTTGGTGGCGATGATCACCGGATGGTAGCCGTTGCTTACCACCCAGTCATACATCATTTTGTCATTGGCAGAGGGCTCGTGACGGATATCCACCAGCAGAAACACCAGCTTCAGCATAGGGGATTTCTGCAGATACCGCTCGATCATCTTTCCCCACTTGGCTTTGGCCTCCAGAGAAACCTTTGCGTAGCCATATCCGGGCAGATCCACATAGTACAGCGCCTGATTGATGTTGTAAAAGTTGATGGTCTGCGTCTTTCCCGGCTGGGAAGAGGTTCTGGCATAGGCCTTGCGGTTCATCAGGGCATTGATCAGGGAAGATTTGCCCACATTGGATTTGCCTGCAAAAGCAAATTCCGGCAGCGTGTTTTCAGGCAGGCGGCTGGTGACGCCGCATACGGTTTCCAGATCTACGGATTTAATAATCATGCAAATGCCTCCTTTACCACTGCTTCCATGTTTTTAACAAATACGATTTCCAGTCCCTTTGTGATTTCCTTAGAAAGTTCTCCGATATCCGGCCTGTTTTTCTCCGGCACAAGAACCTTCTTAATATGGGCCATTTTTGCTGCCAGGATCTTTTCCTTTAAGCCGCCAATGGGCAGAACCCGTCCTCTTAAGGTAATCTCACCGGTCATGGCTACCTTTGCGAGAACCTTCTTTCCTGTCACAGCAGACAGCATGGCTGTCGCCATGGTAATACCTGCCGATGGGCCGTCCTTTGGCACAGCGCCCTCCGGGATATGGATATGCAGGTCATGCTTTTCAAAATAATCGTCTGCCAGACCGTATTCCGGACAGATGGAGCGCACATAGGTGAGAGCCGTCTGAGCGGATTCCTTCATTACATCTCCCAGCTGTCCGGTCATTAAAAGATTTCCCTTACCCGGCATCACATTAACTTCGATCTGAAGGGTATCGCCTCCGGCGCTGGTCCAGGCCAGTCCCCGTACGATTCCTACCTCGTCCTCCTCATTTGCATCCTCAAAGGTAATCTTTTCCTTTCCCAGATATTTTTCCAGATTGCTTTCCGTGATACGGATACGGCTGTGCTTTTTATCCTCCAGATATCCTCTGGCGGCCTTGCGGCACACGTCTCCGATCCGGCGCTCTAAGTTTCTCACTCCGGCCTCTCTGGTATAATTGTGGATGATCTTTTCCAGACTCTTATCAGAAAATACGATCTGTTCCTCTGTCAGTCCGCTTCTCTCTCTCTGCTTTCCTACCAGATAATCCTTTGCAATGTGGAACTTCTCATTTTCCGTATAGCTGTTTACCTCGATGACCTCCATACGGTCAAGAAGAGGCCCTGGAATGGTCTGGGTTGTGTTGGCTGTGGCAATAAAGAGAACCTGGGATAAATCAATGGGAACCTCTACATAGTGGTCCCTGAACCGCACATTCTGCTCGCCGTCTAAGACCTCTAAAAGAGCCGATGAGGTATCGCCCTTATAATCACTGCTTACCTTGTCAATCTCGTCAAGAAGCATCAGCGGATTGCTCACTCCCGCCTGGCGCAGCCCCTCTGCCAGACGGCCGGGCATAGCGCCAACATAGGTTTTCCGATGGCCCCGGATCTCAGCTTCATCCCGAACGCCGCCCAGACTAATGCGAACATACTTTTTATTCAGCGCTCTGGCTACGGATCTGGCAATAGATGTTTTACCCGTTCCCGGCGGGCCCACCAGACAGATAATGGGACTGGTGCCCTTCTTTGTAAGGCTGCGCACAGCCAGATACTCCAGAATACGCTCCTTTACCTTTTCCAGGCCGTAATGGTCTTCATTAAGCACTTCCTGGGCATGAAGGATATCATCATTATCTTTTGACATTTTTTTCCAGGGAAGTTCTAAAAGGGTTTCAATATAGGTCCGCAGCACATTTGCCTCCTGGCTTCCCGTAGGCATGGTGCGGAAGCGTCCGATCTCTTTTAAAAGCTTTTCCTTTACTTCCTTTTCTGCCTCTAACTTCTCTGCCTTTTCCTGATAATCATCCGCATCTGACAGGGAAGTATCCTCTCCCAGTTCCTGACGGATGATCTTCATCTGCTCTCTGAGGATGTATTCCTTCTGATTCTTATCAATATCTGCCTTTACCTTTTCCTGGAAATCCTTTTTAATCCGGTAAACCTCCATCTCGGTAAGCAGCGTCTGAAGCACGGTCTCATAGCGGGCGGAAAGCAGGGTGCACTCAAGCACATTCTGGCGCACTGTATAATCCCAGGGAAGCTGGATCGCAATCTGATCCAACAGCTCAGACAGGTCGTTGATCAGAAGAAGGGACGGCAGGTTTTCCTTGGCTGCCCTTAAGTTTACGGTTCCATACTCCTCCAGTTTTTCCCGGATGATCCGCACCATGGCTTCCTTTGCCAGGTCATCTGCATCCTCCTGCTCCGGCTCCATGGAACTGATCTCTCCGATCAGACAGGGCTCCTGCGAATCAAAATCAAGAAGCTCCGCACGCTCAAGCCCTTCTACCAGCACCCGCACTGTCTTTCCCGGCAGCTTCACCAGCTGCTTTACGACTCCAATGGTACCTACCTGGTATAAATCCTTAAGCTCAGGATCCGGAATTTCCGGATGCCTCTGGCTGACTAAAAACAGCTTCTGATCTCCGATCATGGCCTTTTCCACCGCCGCTACGGACCTGGGCCTGTTTACATCAAAATGCTGTACCATTCCCGGAAGAATGGTAAGTCCTCTTAAGGCCACTACCGGCATGGTTATCACTCGTTCTTCCATCTGTTTGTCACCTCGTATCTTTAAAAAGGCCGCTGCAAATGCAGGAATCTGGTTTGCAGCGGTCTGAAATGTTCTTGCTAATTTTCATCGATCAACGGTACGCCTTAAGCGATCTCCCCGTTTCTTCCTCCTCTGATCCGTTCGGATAAAGGCTTTCTGGCTGCCGGCTGCATATCTCTGTATACAAACTCCGGCTCCCCTGTTTTATCGATCACAGCCTTTGTAATGGTGCAGATACCAATGGAATCATCGGAAGGAATCTCATACATCAGATCCATGATTGCGCTTTCCAAAATGGAACGCAGTCCTCTGGCTCCGATCTTGCGCTCTACCGCCAGTCTGGCAATCTCCTCCAATGCTTCTTTGGTAAACTCAAGCTTTACATTGTCAAGTTCGAACAGCTTCTGGTACTGCTTTGTCAAAGCATTCTTCGGCTCAGACAGGATGCGCACCATAGCTTCCTTTGTCAGCTGCTCTAAAGATACCTCTACCGGCACACGGCCGATAAACTCAGGGATCAGGCCGAATTTTGTCAGATCCTGAGGCTCTACCTTGCGCAGAAGCTCATCAATATCCATCTCATTGCGGTTTACCACCTCAGCATTAAAGCCGATAGAGCCAGCGCTGATGCGCTGTTCCACGATCTTTTCCAGACCGTCAAAGGCGCCGCCGCAGATAAAGAGGATATTGGTGGTGTCGATCTGGATCAGCTCCTGATGAGGATGCTTTCTGCCTCCCTGAGGCGGAACGCTGGCAACGGTTCCCTCCAGGATTTTAAGAAGCGCCTGCTGTACGCCTTCGCCGGACACGTCGCGGGTAATGGAAACATTTTCTGCCTTCTTGGTAATCTTGTCGATCTCATCAATGTAAATAATGCCGTACTCTGCACGGTTTACATCATAATCAGCTGCCTGGATCAGCTTTAAGAGAATGTTTTCCACGTCCTCACCTACATATCCTGCCTCTGTGAGGGCCGTAGCGTCTGCAATGGCAAAGGGGACATTGAGGATCTTTGCAAGGGTCTGTGCAAGATAGGTTTTACCGGAGCCCGTAGGGCCGATCATCAGGATATTGCTCTTCTGCACGTCCACATCCATATGCCTGCAGGAGGTAACACGCTTGTAGTGATTGTACACAGCAACAGAAAGAACCTTCTTTGCCGCCTCCTGTCCGATCACATACTCATCCAGAAACGCCTTGATCTCCTTTGGCTTTAACAGATGGATATCATTTAAGGCAGAAGCCTCCTCAGCATCTCCCTCTAACTCCTCCTCCAGAATCTCAGAGCACAGCTCAATACACTCGTCACAAATATATACATTACTGTCGCCCGTTCCGGCAATCATCTTGCGTACCTGATCCTGCGTTCTTCCGCAGAAGGAACAGCGGATCGTGTCATCTGGTCTAACTGGCATACTATACCTACCCTTTCCTATCTCCTAACTCTTCTCAATGATGTGTGAGGATCTCATCGATCAGGCCGTATGCCTTTGCTTCCTCAGCAGACATATAGTTGTCGCGCTCCGTATCCCGCTCGATCTCCTCAATGGATCTGCCTGTATTGGCTGCCAGGATCTCATTTAACTTTTTCTTGGTCTTTAAAATATTTTCAGCTACAATCTTGATCTCTGTCGCCTGGCCTCTGGCTCCGCCGGAGGGCTGATGGATCATGATCTCGGAATTGGGAAGAGCAAAGCGCTTGCCCTTTGTTCCTCCTGCAAGAAGGAATGCGCCCATGCTGGCTGCCATGCCGATGCAGATCGTAGACACATCGCATTTGATGTATTTCATGGTGTCATAAATAGCAAAGCCTGCGGATACGGAACCGCCGGGGCTGTTGATATAAAGGTGGATATCCTTGGAAGGATCCTCCGCCTCCAGAAACAGAAGCTGAGCCACAATAATGCTTGCGGAAGTATCATTTACCTCTTCGCCCAGGAATATGATACGCTCCTTTAACAGCCTGGAGTAGATATCGTAGGAACGCTCTCCCCTGCTGGTCTGTTCAATGACATAGGGTACTAAACTCATGTAACCATCCTCCTGTAATTCTGTATAATAAAACACTTATTTTCAAAACGAAACCAGGGAGATCCTCCCTTTCCTGCGCCTTTCAGACACACGAAAGAAGGGATCCCCCTGCCATCCTGTGTGGATTAAACCAGCTTAGCCTCGGATACTAACAGATCAACTGCTGCCTGAACTGCAAGGTCCTGCTTCATCTGGTCCTTATCGCTGTCCGTCATGTAGCTCTTAAGTTTGTCAGCCTCCATCTTGTAGGCCTCAGCCATCTTTGCGATCTCCTCATCTAACTTCTCCTCAGAAGTCTCGATGTTCTCAGCCTTTACAACTGCCTCAAGAACCAGTCTGGTCTGGATGCGCTTTACAGCCTCAGGACGCATCTGATCCTTCATCTGATCTGCAGTCATGCCTGTGTACTTCATGTACAGATCCATGGACAGGCCCTGGCTCTGCATACGCTGTGCAGTTTCACGAAGCATGTTGTCAACCTGAGCGTCGATCATCTTCTCCGGAATCTCCATGGAAGCATTCTCAACTACCTTTGCAACTACGCGGTCTTCATTCTGGGAAGCGGCTGCCTTCTCTTTTCTCTCCTGAAGCTTCTTCTCGATATCCTGCTTGTACTCATCCAGAGTATCAAACTCGGAAACCTCAGATGCGAACTCATCATCCAGAGCAGGAAGCTCTTTTACCTTGATCTCCTTTACAGTTACCTTGAACATAGCAGGCTTTCCTGCCAGCTCTGCTGCATGGTACTCAGTTGGGAAGGTAACGTTTACTTCGCACTCCTCGCCGATGTTCTTGCCGATGAGCTGCTCCTCAAAGGTATCGATGAAGGAATGAGAACCGATGGTTAAAGGATAATCCTCAGCCTTTCCGCCCTCAAAGCCCTTGCCGTCTACAAAGCCCTCAAAGTCGATGACAGTCTGGTCGCCGTCAGCTACCGGACGATCCTCAACAGTCAGCAGTCTTGCGTTCTGCTCCTGTACTCTCTTAAGCTCTGCCTCAACATCCTCAGCTGTTACAGCAGCGTCTGCCTTCTCAACCTCAACGCCCTTGTACTCGCCTAAGGTAACTTCCGGCTTAACAGCAACTAATGCGCTATAGATGAATGCCTGATCCTTACCAATCTGCTCTACTGTGATCTCCGGTCTGGAAACGATATCCAGTCCGCTCTCCTTCATAGCCTCAGCATAGGTAGAGTTGATCGCTTCGTCAGCAGCATCCTCATAGAATACAGCCTCACCGTACATCTTCTCGATCACAGCCTGAGAAGCCTTGCCCTTACGGAAGCCGGGGATTGCAAAACGGTTCTTTGTCTTGTTGTAAGCCTTCTTGATCGCAGCCTTAAAATCTTCTGCGCTGACTTCAACGGTCAGCTTAGCCATATTTTTCTCTAACTTTTCTACCTGTACACTCATTATTACGGGTTCCTCCTTAAAATATATGTGATTCGCCCATAACCATGAGGGCGCTACACTTCAATGTAGCATTATATCATGGAGACGGGAAAAAGGCTAGTATTTTTTGAAAAAGTTAAGCAGATCCGTCTATTTTGCCTGATTGTACTGGATCGCAGCCCTGAGGCCGGCAGCATGCTGGGATCCTAAAAGAAGGCGTACCAGTTCCAGGCCCAGATCCAGCGCATAGCCAAGTCCTCTGGCTGTAGTGATATTTCCGTCTGTCACTACGCCCTGCAGCGTATGGGAAGCGCCGTGGAGCATCTCCTCAAAGCCGGGATAGCAGGTAGCGGTCCGCCCCTTTAACAGATCCATCTCTCCCAGAATACTGGGAGCTGCACAGATAGCCGCTAGCCTCCTGCCCTGCTTATTGGCACGGCAGATGGCCTCAGACAGCCCTGCATGAGCCTTTAAATGTTCCGTTCCCGGCATTCCGCCCGGAAGGAACAGGATATCTGCATCATCTGTGTTCACCTCTTCAAAGAGGGCATCTGCCTGAAAGCGGATCCCGTGAGCACCTGTAATCTCTTTTTGTCCCATTACCGATACAAGAACGGTATCCACGCAGGAACGTCTTAAAACGTCTACCACTGCAAGGCATTCCACCTCTTCCAGACCATCCGCCACAAATGCAAAAACCTTTGACATAATATATTCTCCCTTTATTTCATATTGACATTATTTTATCATTTCTCCCTTTCCCTGAAAAGAGATAAATGATATGATAGTCTCTGCGAAAAGGGATAAAATATAGATAAATCTCACAAAGGAGGGTTTTAAATGGAAATCGAACGCAAATACAAAATCGAATGTCTGAACGATCTGCCGGAAAATTACCGGACCTTTCCCTGCCATGCCATTGAGCAGGCCTATCTGTGCACTGATCCCGTGGTGCGTGTGCGCCGGGAGGACGATTCCTATTATCTCACCTACAAAGGAAAAGGACTCCTTGCAAGGGAAGAATATAATCTTCCTCTCACAAAGGAGTCCTATGAACATCTTTTAAAAAAGGCCGACGGCCTGGTCCTCACAAAAGTGCGCTGGCTCCTTCCCCTGGAAGGAAGGAGCGATCTGACCATTGAACTGGATATCTTTTCCGGCTGCTATGAGGGCCTGATCTTAGCGGAGGTGGAATTTCCCACCATAGAAGATGCAGATTCCTTTACGCCGCCGGACTGGTTTGGGGAGGATGTTACCTTTTCGGGACTGTATCAGAACAGCCGCCTGTCTCAGGCAGGAAAACTGTAAACAAGCCTCATCCCTTTATCATGCCGGCTACAACTACGATCACGAACAGGACACACAGGCCGAAAATGATCCGGTCCATGGTTTTTACCGAAACGTGAACGTGATCGTACAGCCGTTCCTTGAGCGGAAGCTTCTGAAGCCGTTCATTCTCCTCCCGAAGCTTCCTGTTTTCTTCCTTCAGCTGATCTAATTCCTCAGCTTCCATCTTTTCTTCTGTCTTTTCTTCCATGTAAATTACTTCTTTGCAATGTACTTTCTGATATCCAGGGCAATTGCCACTACGATAACGATACCCTGTGCAATATACTGGTAGTTTGTATCAACGCCCAGATACTGCAGACAGGTCTTTAAGATCTCAAATACAAGTACACCGATCAGCACGCCGGAAATACGTCCGATACCGCCGTTTACAGATACACCGCCGATGGTACATGCTGCGATGGCCTCCAGCTCCCAGCCCTGTCCCATATTTACAGAGGAACCGCCGGACTTGGCACCTACCAGGAATCCGCCTAATGCATATAAAGCTGCTGCTGTGATGTAAATGATGATCTTTGTCTTTTTGGTATTAACACCGGAAACCTCTGCTGCCTGCTCATTTCCGCCGATGGCATACATATATTTTCCATGAGGCATCTTATTGTATACGAACCACATAATGAGGCCCACAACTAAAGCAATGAGGAACAGATAGGGGATTCCAAGGAATTTACCCTTTGCGATGATGGTGTAATCCGGACGGTAGCCGCCGATTGGGGTTGCATCCGTATATACCAGGCAGACGCCGTATACGATCAGCTGCATACCCAGAGTTCCGATAAATGCTGGAACCTGTAAGAAGGAAACAACCAGACCGTTTATCAGGCCAAATAAACCGCAGACAACAACACAGATCAAAAGAACTGCTACAACCCACCATGCGCCAAAATTTGGAAGTCCTTCCCAGAACTTTCCGCTGTAATCCGGCTTCTGCAAAAGCGTACCTGCAATACATGCCGCAAGACCTACCATACGTCCTGCTGAAAGGTCGGTACCCTTTGTAATCAGACAGCCCGACACACCGCAGGCAATGATGAAACGGGGAGCTACGTTCAAAGCAATGTTTATAAAGTTATCAGGCGTTGCGAATGTAGGCTGCATAATACTTGTGTAAATAGCCAGCAGTACAAGAACAACGATAATTCCATTATTGATAAGAAAATCTTTTACATTAATTTTTTTAGCTGTCATGACTTAAACCTCCTGTTTGGCATCTTTGGCTGACTGGCCCTGAAGATCGAACTGGGTCGCATAGGACATAATCAACTCCTGAGTTGCTTCTTCACCCTCTAATTCTCCTGTTATATGTCCGTTGCACATTACGATAATGCGGTTGGACATACCGATTAACTCAGGCATTTCGGATGAAATCATAATAATTGACTTACCCTGCTTCACAAGATCAATCATAATCTGATAAATCTCATACTTAGCTCCTACGTCAATACCTCTTGTAGGCTCGTCCATGATCAGGATATCGGGATTATTTGCAAGCCATCTGGCGATGATAACCTTCTGCTGGTTTCCGCCGGACAGAGACCGGATCAGCGTCTTTCCGCTGGGCGTCTTGATGTGCAGCTTGTCAATACTGTCCTTAACAACATCATTTACCTTCTTTTTGTCAATTTTTCCCATATGGGTGTAATTTTTATAAGATGCAATAGCAGTGTTGTCGTCAATACTGAGGCAGCCAAAAATACCCGTTCCTCTTCGATCCTCTGTAATCATGCCAACTGAATCATTAATTGCATCCTGAGGGCGCCGGATGACCCGCTTTTCACCCAGAATTTCAATTTCACCGCTGGCAATATGGCGCATACCAAAGATAGCCTCCATCAGTTCCGTTCTCTGCGCGCCCACCAGTCCACCAAAGCCAAGGATTTCACCGCGTTTAAGCTCGAAAGAGCAGTCCTGGAAAGAACGCTCATGAATACTGCTCAGATGGCTGACCTTCAAAACAGTTTCATTTGTCCGGCAGTCTGCCTTAGGAGGATATACATTTGTGAGTTCACGCCCAACCATTTGCTTTACGATTTCATCATCCGTGATATCCTTTACTTCCCAGGAGCCTACATAGGTTCCGTCACGCATGATGGTAATATCATCCGCAATCTGGCGGATCTCAGCCATTTTATGGCTGATATATATCATAGAAACGCCTCTTGATTTCAGATCCCGGATAATGCGGAACAGCGCCTCTACCTCATTATCAGTCAGGGAAGAGGTTGGTTCATCCAGAATTACCAGTTTTGCATTCTGGCTGACTGCTTTTGCAATTTCCACTGACTGCATCTGTCCTATTGATAAGGTTCCCAACTTTGCTTTGGGATTAAAATTCATTTTTACATCTTTCAGCCACTTTTCTGCTTCCTTATTCATGGCAGCATGGTCTACCATCCTAAAGGGGCCAAATCCCTTCATAGGATATCTTCCCAGATACATATTTTCTGCAATTGAACGCTCCGGTATGGGCTGCAGTTCCTGATGAACCATGGCAAGCCCCTTATGAAGAGCATCATCCGGATTTGCAATCTCCACTTTTTCTCCATCAATAATGATCTGGCCCTCGTCCATTTTATAAATACCAAACAGGCATTTCATCAGAGTAGATTTACCAGCTCCGTTCTCCCCCATCAATGCGTGAACGGTACCGGGACGTACTTTTAAATGTATTCCATCCAGTGCCTTTACGCCAGGGAATGACTTACTGACCCCTACCATTTCCAGTCTGTATTTTTCCGCCATCCCGTTACTCCTTTCAAATCCATTTTCCTTTGCCGGCTTCGTTCCAAAAAATCGGGTGTGTCAGCGGACACACCCGTTTTCCAGTCTCCAGATGCCAATTAGTTCAACTTGTCCAGAATATCCTGAGCATTGTCCTTGGTAACCTTTACATAGTCAACCATATTTACAGGCTCTACCTTTTCTCCCTTTAAGAAGGATACAGCACAGTTTGCTGCCATCTCTGCCTGAGAGAAATGATCGTTAAATACAGTACCTGTCTGTTTGCCGTCGATTACGTTCTGGACAGCCTCTGTCAGAGCATCAACGCCTACCAGATAAATATCTTCATTTACGGTACGTCCGGCTGCCTCAATTGCCTGTAAAGCGCCAAGAGCCATCGCATCGTTATTGCAGAAAATAACCTCGATCTTATCACCATGCTGTGTCAGGGCATCCTGTGCGATCTGCTGTGCCTTAGCCTGATCCCAGTCACCGCGCTGCTTTAACAGTTCTTCAACTTCCATACCTGCGTCGGTCAGAGCCTTAACAGAGAACTCAGTTCTGTACTGAGCATCTACGTTCTCCGGATCGCCCTGGATCATAATATAGGAAACCTTTCCGTCTCCATTGATATCGCCCTTATTGGCTGTCTCTAAAATTTCCTCACCCTGGAATGTACCGGACTGTCTTGCATCGCATCCAACGTATGTAGCCTGAAGTCCGTCTGCAGACCATCTGTCCTCTTCTGCCACATCCGGCTCACGGTTGATATATACTACAGGGATTCCGGCTTCCTTACACATATCTGTAACTTCCGGCGCTGAAGAAGCCTGTACCAGATTCAGGATCAGAACATCATACTTCTGAGTAATAAAGTTCTGAATCTGGTTGGTCTGCTCTGCCTGATCTCCCTTGCCATCCTGAATAACAACATTTTCCTTCTTGAAGCCCAGTTCCTCAACCAGATATCTCTGTAACTCATTTCTGTACAGAGTCATGAAGTTATCATCAAATTTGTAAATGCTGATACCAATCTTCTTATCAGCAACATCAGAAGCGTCTACGGCTTCAGCAGCCTTCTTTGCATCCTCTTTTGCCGCCTCTGTAGCAGCCTCTGTTGTCTCCTCTTTCTTGGCCTCTGTCGTTTCTTCCTTTGCTTCGGTAGCTGCTGCTGTCGTCTCCTTTGCACCGCCGCCGCATCCAACCATAGAAACTGCCATTGCAGATACCATTGCAGCTGCTGCCGCCTTCTTAAATAATCTCATGTTGTACATCCTCCCTTATACATTTTTGTCGGCTTTTGTCTGTTTTTCCCTGTCGACAAATATATTATATGTCTGTTTTATATGTTTTTCTATATAATTTTCTAAGATTAACTATAAATTTTCTTTGATTTTGTGTTTTTTTACAGTTCATCTCCATATCATCAGGTTTTTATTTCACAAAAACCACAAATGCCTTCCGGAAAACCCTGCATTTCCTGACCTCCGGCAGTGCTACTCATGAACCAGTACCCTCTGCGGACACCAGCAGTACGGAGATTCCGGAAGTTTTTCTTTTCCCCCGCTTCCGGAAAGGGCTGATGCAATTTCAAAAATGGCACTCGCATATTTTCTTCTGTCTGCTTCCACAGTTCCGAGAAGCTTTCCATTTTTCAATGCTTCGACTCCTCCCGGAGTACCGTCAATTCCTACAAGCTTGACCGCACCGTCCAAAATCCCGGCTCGCTCTATCGCATCAAGCGCGCCGAGAGCCATTTCGTCATTATTGCAGATTACCACCTCAATCTGCTCCCCATACGTTTCAATCCACTGTTCCATAAGGGCAGATGCCTGGCTTCTTTCCCAATTTGCAATCCCGCCCGTAAGTTTTTGCAAAGGAACGCCTCCGTCTTTAACCGTCTGAATCGACCACTCTGTACGAATCAGGGAATCCTGATGGCTGGTTTCCCCTTCCAGCAGCACATAGCTTACCCGGCCATCTTCATTGCGGTCCAGAGAGAATGGATTCTTTTGATAGGCATCCACCAGAATCTGTCCCTGTAAAACAGCCGTTTCCTTTGCATCAACCCCTACGTAATAGAGTTTTTCCCATCTCTTCAAATCTTCTTCCACCGGTTCACGGTTAAAAAATATCACCGGCGTATTCGCAGCCATCGCCTTGTCAATAACTACAGAAGCCGCAAAACGGTCTACGATATTTACACACAGTGCATCACAGCCCAGAGCCAGCTGACGCTCCACCTGGCTGCACTGTGTATTCTGGCTGCCCTTTGCATCCAGAATATTAAGCGTTACCTCAACGCCCGTTTCCTGCTCATATTTCCTTGCCTCTTCCTGGATTGATTCCTGAAGCATACTGATAAAAGCATCATCCCCCTTATACAAAAAAACTCCAATACGAATTTCTTTTTTTTGATCCATATTACCCGTATTTTTACTGCAGCCTCCAAGCCCCACAAGCAGGGCCGAAATTGCCAGTCCTGCTGTCAGCAAACAAACTCCGTTTCTTTTCATATCCGCTTTCTCCTTCCCGCCTCAGCCAATCGGGTAAAATATCCGTTCGTTTTCCTTCTCACGGATTGTTTTCCGGTCAACATAAACCGGAGCCAGACGATGCTGCTGCTTCTGCCGAATCCCTCCTATTGCCTCCACTGCCCGCTGCAGGCTTAAATACCCCTGATCAAAACGGCTGCAGTCAACGATCCCGGTAATAATTTGCTCATCCAGCTTTTCAAGCAGATACAGCGAACTTCCAATCCCGTAAATTCCCCTTACATTTTTCTGATAAACCGTACTTCCATCCAGAATTTTCGCCGTCTGTACAAGAGCCCCCTCATCCAGTGCAATCACTGTAACAGGAACGCCTCCGGGATAAACCGTTTCCTCAATTGTCTGACGGAACGCCTTACCGGAGGAATCCTCAATCAGCCTGCTTTTTATCCCTGCTTCATTCAAAACCGCGCATACGCCGTCATACACTTCCGAATTATCCAAAAATTCCAGTCCTTCTGTAAACAGGCAGACAGACGCTTTTTCTTTGTTTTCCTCCAACACGGCCTGTCCCAGAAGACGCCCGGCTTCATAACTGTCCATAGATACCGTATCTACCACATGCTCACTTACTGCCGTGCCATTTAAAAATATGACCGGACAGCCCGGATTTATTTCATCCAACGCCATAGCTGCTTCTCCTGCCTTAACCGGCGCCATAACCAGTGCTTTCGCTCCGTTTTTTATTTCACGGACAACCCGTTCCATCTGATCTTTCTGGTCTTTCTCTTCATAAAGCGTAACAAAATTCACGTCCAACCTATATTCCTCAGCAGCCTTATCCATCCCTTTTTTAAAACCTGCATAAAGCTCATCACTTTTTTCCTGAATAATAACAGATACCGGATATACCTGTATTTTTTTTTCTTTAATAATCAGATTCGTGGAAGACAAAAGGAACAGGGTAATCAGTATAACCCCCCAGCCATACCAGAAAATATTCTCTCTATTTGACATCATACCCTCCTTTCCTCACCTGCTCATAGGGAACCGCTGGCAAGTGGGCAGTCACCTTCGTCCCCTCATCGGGTTCTGATTCGATAATCAGTCCGTAACCGCTGCCAAAATACAGCCTGATTCGTTCATTCACATTTTTAACTCCAATACCTGAGCCCCTCCGTGATGAGATATGTTCTGTATCCTCAAAGAGCCTCTGCACCTGCTCCTCTGTCATACCAAGCCCATTGTCCTCCACACAGAGAAACAGCTCTGAATTCTGTCTCCACGCCCTGATATAGATTTCTCCGTCTCCATCCATAAATTCCATACCATGATAAATTGCATTCTCCACCAATGGCTGCAAAATCAACTTCAAACTGGCAAGGCCAAGTACCTCTTCCTCCGCCTCAATTGAATATGTAAATTTGTTCTTATACCGCATATGCTGAATCATCAGATAATTGCGTACATGCTCCAGTTCATCCGCTACTGTTATGATGCTTTTTCCTCTGCTCAGGCTAATACGGAAAAAACGTGCCAGGGCCGTCACCACCCTGACTGCATCTCCCTGTTTTTCATTTTCAATCATCCATACAATAATATCCAGCGTATTGTAGAGAAAATGGGGGTTAATCTGGGACTGCAGCGTATCAAATTCACTTTTTCTTTTTGATTCATGCTCTGCAACAATATCATCCATCAGTTTTCGGATCTGTCTGGCCATATTATGGATAGATTCTCCAAGATGGCGTATCTCATAAGAACCGTTTCCCGGAACCTCAGCATTTAAATCCCCTTCTTCGATTTTTTTTACTGATTTTTCCAGTTCCTTAATCGGATTCGTAATTTTAGAAGAGATATAAGAATTAATAATTGAAAGAATAAACAGAATAAATGCAATAATAAACACAACAAGAAGTTTTGTTTTAATACTGTTTAACGCCATTCCGTCTACAGGCATCACACCTACAACTTTCCAGCCGGTATACCCCACTGTTTTTACCGTCACTATTCTCTTTTGCCCTTCAAAAACCTCCTGATGATTTCCTTCTTTATAGGATGCCGCCTGATAATTGTTTTCCGCATGCACTCCCGAATACAGCAGCTGTGCCATGGGGTGATATATAATTTCCCCATTCCCATCCATCAGATAGACATATCCCTGATTTCCCAGAGTAACTCCATCAAAAAATTGCTCCAGGCCGTCATAACGTATATCAATAAGAAGTACGCCCTGATCTGTATAGGGTCCTTTTGTTATCTCTACAGATCTGGAAACGGAAATCACCCATCGGTACTGCTTTCCCGCAGCATCAAATATATACTGTACATGAGGAGAGGAAAAATGAATATTTTCTGTTTTTTTCAAGGTCTCCTTAAACCATTCCTCCTCCGCCACATCCACATGATTCTTCAATCTGGCTGCAGGCACTGCCTCCAAGAGCATTCCCTGTTTTGACAAAAGGGCAATATTCTCAATCATATCCTTATTACTATCATATAAAAGCGTAATCTCCTGATTGATAGAATCATCTGACAGATCTGCATTTTTTATAACTCCGTAATAAATGGAGTCTGACAGCTTCATAATTGTCCGCAGATAGGAATCCATAGAGCGGGTTATCTGATTAATCAGAATCTGATTTTCCTCCTGTATGGTAGACGACATCTGGCCGGACAGTCTTGTATACAGTGAAACACCTATAAATACACTGGCCGCTAAGGCGGTCAGCGTAAAATAGATAAAAATAATATAACGGATACTGGCATTGGCAATCCGTTCTTTCAGTTTTTCAAACACAGCCCTCTCCTTATACTCTATTTGGCTCCCCTGAATTTCGTAGGCGATACCCCGAAACGCTTTTTAAAAACATAGCTGAAATAGTTCTGTTCCTGATACCCTACCTTTGCGGCAATCACATAGGTTTTATCGTCGGTCTTGTTTAAAAGCTCCACCGCTTTGTCAAGACGTACCTCTGTAAGATAGGCAATATAGGTTTTCCCTGTTTCCCTGCGAAACATCGTGGAAAAATACGCCGGGCTCATGTGCAGGTGACGGCAGATCTGTTCCACTGACAGCTCCGGTTCCTGATAGTGGTCCAGAATATACTGTCTTGCCTCCCGTATCACCTGCTTCATGGTATTATCCCTCTCCCGGTTCATAGCCTGATGAACGTAGAGGGCTGTATTTAAAAGCCAGATGGAAAAATCCTCTTTTTTCTGCAGACCCGGAAGCATTTCCAGGCTTCCATTCTCCTTCAGTTCCCCGTTAAATACAGCCTCCATATCCAGATCGTAAAGCTGCAGCAGCTGAATCATGGAATTGGCCACTGACAGCATATATGCCTGCTGCTGGCGGAAATGAACCTTTGCATCATTCATCCTGTCCATGATCTGAGCCACAGCCTTCTCAATCTTTTCTTTGGGGCCGAATTTAATAGCTGCCGTCAGCTCCGCTTCTGTCTTGCCGTCAAGCTCCAGCTTTCCCCGGCTCACCGGCTCCATATCATTAATATAAATGGTACTTCCAATGCCTACGATGGCCTTATACCCCAGGGAATTGACCGCTTCCTTATATGAATCGCAGATCCGGCAAAGACGGGGGGAATTATTTCCAATACCAATGGTAACAGGCACTGCAAGGATCTTTCTGGCTTCCTTGCAGATATCCCCCAGGACGTCAATGAGGCCTGTCTGGCTGTTTTCCCCGTCAATGGCAGCGATTACCGACAGGCCGGACTCCTGGACGCCTGCCGTATTAAAAAGGGCAAAACGGCAGTAGGCCCCCAGCTTTTCCTCCAGAATCTGCATCACGGAAATAGGAATCAGATCCTTTTCACGGTGAATGGCCAGCTGGCCCATACGTTCCTCTTCCGGCTCCTCAATATCAATGGCAGCAGCAATCCATTTTTTTGCTCCCAGAAGCTCCAGATCGTATTCCCGCATCCTGCTTTCCACAATTTCCGGTTCCATGGGATGGCTTACAAGTTCATTTAAAAAGTTTTCCCTTAAAATAGGAAGGCTTCTGATATAATTCTCTCTCAAAAGGTTTACATTCCGCTTCTGCTCGATCTCCTGATCCAGATTCACCTTGATCCGTTTTAAGATTGCTGTCAGTTCCTCCACATTCACAGGCTTTAAAATGTACTCTGTCACGTTGAGCTTAATGGCCTGCTTGGCGTACTCGAAATCATCAAACCCCGAAAAAATAACGATTTTCATGGAGGGGTATTTCTGCCGGATCCGCTCTGCAAGGGTAAGGCCGTCCATATAGGGCATACGGATATCGGTCAGCACTACATCCGGCTCCAATGCCTCGATCTTTTCCAGAGCATCCTCCCCGTTTTCCGCATCTCCTGCCACAAAAAAACCGGCCTCTTCCCAGTCAATCTTACGGATAATGCTTTTTCTTACTTCTTCTTCATCATCCACCAGGATGATACGGTATAATTCCATATGCAGTTCCCCTCTCCCAGTCTGTCTTACCGCCCGCTCATCCAGCCATCATTTCCTCCAAGGACGCGCTCCCGGCTGTAAGGTTCCAGCTCATCTTCAGAAAGAATCCTTACCCATTCCGGACGCTCCTCAGGCACAGCTCCAGGGCCCGTGCTTCCTGCCTCGGCGAAATACAGAGTGTCATGCGCCTCCCGTTTGCCCCAGTCATGCCATCCTTCTCTGCGGATATGCTCCTCCATGCGGCAGTGCAGCAGCACGGTTTTTGCAAAATTTCTCCATGGACGGCCCAGATAAACGCTCCTTGGAGGACAGTTGCCTGTAAAATGGCAGCCCTCAAATACATAGCCATATTCCTGTCCCTCTGGAGTAGATGCCGCGGTCACATATCCGTTGATCTCCCGGCCAATATCCTGGGAATACAGCTCACAGTTTTCAAAATATGCCGTGGCGCTTCCAAAAATAAAATCAATATCTCCCCTGATAAAGCAGTCCTTGTAATAATGACGGCCATTGATCCTGGGGGCATACTGCTTGGGGCCGATAAAACCGTTTGGTTCGATTTCCTTTGGCGGAAGGGGACCTGTAAAAATGGTGTCCTGGCTGGCCAGCATCCGGCAGCGGTCAAACAGGATCCTGTCTCCATCCACATAAAGGGCCAGAGCCTGTCCCACTAATGCCCCCAGTCCGGCGCTGTTTTCAAAGGTCAGATTTCTGGCCGTAAAATCATGCGTGTCAATTAAGACAGAATAGCTGCGGAAGGTACCTCTGCGGCTTCCATCTTCCATCTCCATCTTGGCTCCCAGATTATAGGTGATCACTGTTTCATTCATATCCTCGCCCTCAAACGTTACAAAGGGCCGGCGGATAGTCAGGCGTTCCTTATATACACCTTTTTTTATGTAGATAAGCGCCGGCTCCCCTTCTTCTCCCAGAGCTGCCAATGCCTCTGTAACAGTGGAATAATCTCCGGTTCCGTCTTTGGCTACCACAAGGGTAAAGGGCTTTTTTTCTGTCATATCTTCTCTCTCCTGTCTGATAAAATTGTCCTATTTTTATCCTTTGTATTTGGAATTATTATACAATGAATTGTCATTTTTTGCAATTCCGGCCGTTTTTGATGATAGTGTAACTTTACCTAGGAATCCATCTACACAGACCTTACCCGCATATCTTATTGATTGCTGGATAAAGATATAGCTTCGCTAATCTATAATTGTTCAGCCTGGCTTGTACTGCATCCACATATTTTCCATTATGTTTTTTCGTCTGCTTCTCCCAGTGTATCAGCTCTGCTGCACTCAGGATCTTTTCTTCCTCTCTCTTTTCCTCACACTTCCTCTCTTCTGACAGCAGTTGTTCCATCTTTCCTCCATTTTTCCAATATATTCTCAAAAATGAAAGCTTTTTTGCTCCTTCTTTGCTCCAACCCATCGGGCGGGAACTCATCCTCGATGATATCACATGGCTCACATGGCTTTCCGTACTGCTTCCCAGCACTCCCGCCTTT
>OHCY01000123.1_pt1 | contig 54206 bp, 44 predicted proteins | sample 1566951 | NCBI WGS metagenome assembly OHCY01 (sample SAMEA3879548, study PRJEB24766) | human gut metagenome | biome: human-associated habitat; feature: feces | place: USA | collected 1985/1987
TTATCAAATAAAAAAGCCCGATTTTATGCGGGCTATGGCGTTTCGCAAACGCCTAAAAAGATTTACAATATGGGAGGAGAAGAAGTCAGAGCGAATGACGATGTAAATATTTCTATCCAAAAGGGTGAATTTGTGGCTATTGTAGGAAAATCAGGAAGCGGAAAATCCACTCTGATGAATATTATCGGCGCTCTGGACGTGCCGACCACAGGAGAGTATTATCTGGGCGGTGAGGATGTAAGTAAAATGGGAGATAAGCAGCTGGCCAGGATCCGCAACCGTATGATCGGTTTTATCTTCCAGCAGTATAATCTCCTTCCCAAACTTAATCTTCTGGAAAACGTAGAGCTTCCTCTTCTTTATGCGGGAACAGGAGCAGAGGAACGAAAAAAACGGGCCATGGCTTCCCTTGAAAAGGTGGGTCTTGCGGAAAAATGGAAAAATATGCCTAATCAGCTTTCATGAGGCCAGCAGCAGAGGGTATCTATTGCCAGGGCGCTGGCAGGAAATCCATCCCTGATCCTGGCTGATGAACCCACAGGAGCGCTGGACTCCAAAACCAGCCGTGATGTGCTTAATTTTTTAAAGCAGATCAATGAGGAGGGAAATACCATTGTTATGATTACCCATGACAATTCCATTGCCGTGGAGGCAAAGCGGGTGATCCGCATTGCAGACGGGCATAAAATTTTTGACGGAGATGTAAAAGATTATGCTGCAATCCTTTAAACTGGCTCTTAAAAGCATATGGGGCAATAAGATGCGTTCTTTTCTTACCATGCTGGGGATTATTATCGGTGTGGCTGCGGTGATCATTCTCGTAAGCCTGGTAAATGGATACATGGGGACGATCGTAGAAAATTTTGCCAGCATGGGAGTGAACCAGATCAATGTAAACGTGACCAATCTGACATCCCGAACTGTAAGTCCAGATGAAATGTATGGATTTTTTGAAGAGCACACAGACGTATTTGAGGCTTTAAGCCCCAACGTGACCATTTCCACGACGATAAAAAAGGGAAATGATTCCATGACTTCTACCAGTGTGGCAGGACGCAGCGAGCAGTATCTTGAGATTAAGGACTATGAGCTGCAGCAGGGAAGAAATATCACCTATTCGGATATTCTTTCCCGTCAGAAGGTCTGCGTGATCGGAGCGTATGTGGCCCAGGAGCTGTTTGGCAGTGCTGAAAAGGCTCTTGGGGATACGCTGAAGGTAGGGGGCTATGCCTATAAGGTAGTGGGCGTAGCAGAAATTCAGGATGAGGACGATATGAGCGACGGAGGCACGGATGATTTTGTATGGCTTCCATATACGGCTTCCATTAGTCTGGCGAGAAGCGCTAATATTAACAGCTACACCTTTACAGTGGCAGATACGGATGATGCGGATGAGGCAAAGACGCTCATTGAGAATTTCCTTTTTGAGATTTTTAAGGATGACGATTACTATAGGGTATCTGCCATGAGTGAAATGCTGGATTCCCTGAACGAACAGATTGCCATGATGAGCGGTATGCTGGGAGGAATCGCCGGGATTTCCCTTCTGGTAGCCGGAGTGGGCGTTATGAACATCATGCTGGTGTCTGTGACTGAGCGGACAAGGGAAATTGGAATCCGAAAATCTCTTGGGGCGGACAAGGGAACCATTATGCAGCAGTTTGTGATCGAAGCGGCAGTTACCAGTTCTCTGGGCGGAGTGATTGGAATTCTCATTGGCTGCGGGGCTACTGCAGTAGTAGGGGCAGCCATTGTAATTTCATTTAGCGTATCCGTGGGGATCGGCCTGCTTTTTGGTTATATGCCAGCCAGCCGTGCGGCTAATTTAAATCCGATTGATGCGCTGCGAAGTGAATAGCCGGCTGTATTTCCCCACCTGTCTGTTTTGGCAGGATGGGGAATTTTTATTGACATCTTTTTCTGCACAGTATAGACTGAATGAGACAGAATGTAAAAATTTACACAGATTTTACATTTCATTGGTTCAGATTTTACTTCTTTTTGGTATGCTGTTTACAGAAAGGCAGGAGCGTGTATTATGGAAAAAATTTACATTATAGAAGATGACGAAAATATCAGAAATCTGTTAAAGATCGCACTGGAGGGGTTTGGCTTTGAGGCAGAGGGGTTTGAAACAGCAGAAGAAGGGCTGGAGCGTATCCGGCAGGAATGCCCGTCCATGGCGATCTTCGACTGGATGCTCCCGGGAATGGACGGGGTGACGGCCATCCGGCAGATCCGTCAGACCGAGGGGATAAGCGGCCTTCCTATCATGCTTTTGACAGCAAAGGAAAAGGAGCTGGATAAAGTAGTGGGGTTGGACTGCGGAGCAGATGATTATATGGTAAAGCCCTTTGGCGTTCTGGAGCTTTCTGCCCGGATCCGCAGTCTCCTGCGCAGGGTAAGGCGGGAAGAAAAAAAGGATATACTGTCCTATCAGGGGATCAGTATCAATAAAAAGACAAGAGAGGCTTCCAGCAGCGGCCGTGTCTGCGAGCTTACTTTAAAGGAGTTTGAGCTTTTATGTTATCTTTTGGAGAATCAGGCCAGAGTAGTAACCAGGGATGAACTTTTAAACCAGATCTGGGGCTATGAGTATGACGGAGAGACAAGGACACTGGATATGCACATCCGTACCCTGCGCCAGAAGCTGGGAGAAGAGGGCGGAAGCTGCATCAAGACCGTCCGCGGCGTTGGCTACCGCCTGGTGCGCTCGGAGACAAAGGAGGAGGATCGATGAGAAGGGCTATTCTGAAAAAATTTATACTGGTACTTCTGGCGGCGCTGTGTATTAACAGCGTCATCTTTTATCTTATCAGCAGTCATATGATCTTAAAGATGGCCAGAGAGGATATGACCTATACTATAGAAATGATTGACCGTCTGCTCGATTATGAGGATGAATCGTATCTGGCTGTCCAGATCGAGCGTATGGAGGAGTTTACAGGCGCGGATGATACGCGGGTTACACTGATCCATTCAGATGGCACGGTTGTATCTGACACAGATACTTCTACGGAAGATCTGGATAATCATTTAAGCCGCAAAGAGGTAAAAGAGGCTCTGCTGAATGGAATGGGATATGCAAAGCGGTATTCTAAAACCATGGGAAAGCATTTTCTTTACGTTGCCTTCCAGTCACACAGATCAGATATGATCCTTCGCATTTCCGTTCCCTACTCAGGATTCAGCGAATATCTGCCCATGCTGCTTCCGGCTGCCCTTGTAAGCTTTCTTGCCGCTTTAGCCTGTGCGTTTGTATTTACCAGGCGGTTTGTGGATTCTGTTACAAGCCCCCTGCAGGATATCGTTTCGGAACTTCAGAAGGTAAAGGGAGGAAACGGGGAACTCCATTTTTCACCCTGCCCGTATCAGGAGCTGAATGTGATCGCAGAGACAACCATGGAAATGTCAAATAATGTAAAAGATTACTTGAACCGTATAGAGAAAGAAAAGCAGATCCGTCAGGAGTTTTTCAGCAATGCCTCCCATGAGCTTAAAACTCCTATTACCTCGATCCAGGGTTACGCAGAGCTGATGGAGAGCGGGATGATCCAGGATGAAGCCATGAAGCTGGATTTTATCCGGCGGATCAAAAAGGAGGCTTCCAATATGGCAGGGCTGATCGGGGATATTCTGATGATTTCCCAGCTGGAGGCAAAGGATGCCCAGGTGGTGCTTTCCGATGTGCGGATCAGCCCTCTTTTGGAGGAGATCGCAGAAAGCTTAAAGCCCGCAGCCGCCCAGAGCCAGGTCTTTATCCATATAGATTGTCAGCCGCTGTGCATAAAGGCCAATGTGCAGCAGATGAAGGAGCTTCTTACAAATCTGGTCGGAAATGCGGTTAAGTATAATCATCCGGGAGGACAGGTTTGGGTGACGATCAGAGAACAGGACGGACAGATGGTGATCCGTGTCCGGGATAATGGCGTGGGGATACCGGAGGAAAGCCTGGACCGTATTTTTGAACGTTTTTACCGGGTGGATAAGGGACGCAGCCGGAAACAGGGAGGTACGGGACTGGGACTTTCAATCGTAAAGCATATCGTAAATTTTTATCACGGTTCTATCCATGTGGCTTCTCAGCTGGAAAAGGGAACGGAATTTACGGTTACAATTCCATTGAAATGGGAATAATTGGGCTATACTTTGATACATAAAAGCGCCAATGCGTTAAAAACACAAAAATTTAAAGCAATAAAATTGACGCGCCCTTTTTTTTGTAGTATGATAAAAAAAGTTCGAAAGAAACGGACGAAATTTTGGATAAAAACGAGGAGCGATGTTATGAAAAAGACGGCAAAAATTTTTTCCTTCGTACTGGCCGGAGCGATGGCTGCGGCTGTAACAGGATGTGGATCAGGCACAAATGAAACAACGGCAGCTGCTGCGGACACTTCAAAGGAAGCAGAGGGGGGTAAAGAGGTATACCAGGTAGGTATCTGCCAGCTGGTACAGCACGTTGCCCTGGATGCGGCGACTCAGGGCTTTAAGGATGCTCTGGTGGAGACCTTTGGAGAAGACGGTGTGGAGTTTGATGAGCAGAATGCGCAGGGTGATTCCAACACCTGTTCCACGATCATCAACAGCTTTGTATCAGAGGGTGTGGATCTGATCCTGGCAAATGCAACCGCATCTCTTCAGGCCGCTCAGGCAGGCACCAACGAGATTCCTGTGCTGGGAACTTCTGTAACAGAATACGGTGTGGCCCTGGGAATTTCCGATTTTAACGGAACCGTAGGAGGAAATATTTCCGGAACATCGGATCTGGCTCCTCTGGACGAGCAGGCGGCCATGATCAAAGAGCTGTTCCCGGATAAGAAAAATGTAGGTCTGCTCTACTGCTCTGCAGAGCCTAACTCTCAGTACCAGGTAGATACGGTAAAGCTGGCTCTGGAAGAGCTGGGTTATACCTGTGAGTATTATGCATTTTCCGATTCCAATGATTTATCCACCATTGCTACTAATGCAGCTTCTGCAAGCGATGTGATCTATGTTCCTACGGATAATACCGTTGCTTCCAACACAGAGATCATCAATAATATCTGCCAGCCGGCAGGCGTTCCCGTGGTAGCGGGCGAGGAGGGCATCTGCGCGGGCTGCGGCGTTGCCACCTTATCCATCAGCTACTATGATCTGGGTACGGCAACCGGAAAGATGGCTGCAAAGATCCTTTCCGGCGAAGCCAATGTATCTGAGATGCCCATTGAGTATGCGCCTCAGTTTACAAAGAAGTACAACAAAAACATCTGCGATGCACTGGGAGTTGCCGTGCCGGATGATTATGAAGCAATCGAGGAATAACCGATCATGAATATTATGAGCTTATTTAATTCACTTCCAGGCGCTGTGGCCCAGGGACTTGTGTGGGGCATAATGGCGATTGGCGTATATCTTACCTTCCGCATCCTGGATTTTGCGGATCTGACCGTAGACGGCTCCCTCTGCACAGGGGGCGCTGTCTGCATCGTGATGATGCTTGCCGGACAGAATGTCTGGGTGGCCCTTTTATGTGCGACCCTGGCAGGAATGGCGGCAGGGTTCTGCACAGGTATCCTTCATACCTTTATGGGAATCCCAGCCATTCTTTCCGGTATCCTGACCCAGCTGGGCCTGTATTCCATTAACTTAAAAATTATGGGAAAAGCCAATCAGGCCATCAATGTAGACAAGTATGACCTGCTGGTTTCCCTGCGTTTTATCCGCAATGTACCCCTGTTTAAAAATACCATTTTTCTGGTGTCTGTGATGATCCTGGTACTGATCGGTCTGCTTTACTGGTTTTTCGGCACGGAGCTTGGCTGTTCCATCCGTGCCACCGGCGGCAATGACCGCATGGCAAGAGCACAGGGGATCAACACCGATTTTAACCGTGTGCTGGGGCTGATGGTTTCCAATGGACTGGTCGCACTTTCCGGCGCGCTTTTATCTCAGTATCAGGGCTTTGCAGATATCAATATGGGCCGCGGAGCCATTGTCATCGGGCTGGCTGCTGTGATTATCGGAGAAGCGATTTTTGGAAAAGTTTTCCACAACTTTGGCTTCCGCCTTCTGGGCGTGGCTTTGGGCTCTATTGTATATTATCTGGTGCTCCAGGTTGTGATCTGGCTGGGAGTTGATACGGATTTACTGAAGCTTCTTTCCGCTGCTGTGGTAGCTGTTTTCCTGGCGATCCCCACCTGGAAGGGAAGATATTTTAAGAGTGCGCCAAAGGGAGGTAAGAGCTGATGCTGGAAATCTGTCATGTGAATAAAACATTTAACAGGGGCACGGTAAATGAAAAGCAGGCCTTGAAGGATTTGAACCTCACCTTAAAGGATGGAGATTTTGTTACGATCATCGGCGGAAACGGCGCCGGAAAGTCTACGACCCTGAATGCGATCGCAGGCGTGTGGCCTGTGGACGAGGGAAAGATCGTGATAGACGGAAGGGATGTGACAAAGCTTCCGGAATATAAAAGAGCCGCCTTTTTGGGCCGTGTATTCCAGGATCCCATGAATGGAACCGTGGCTACTATGGGGATTGAGGAAAATCTGGCTCTGGCTTTAAGAAGAGGAGGGCGCCGCACATTAAAGCCCGGTATTACAGGCAGTGAAAGAAAGCTGTACCGGGATCTGCTCTTAAAGCTGGGACTGGGGCTGGAGGAACGCCTTACCTCTAAGGTGGGACTTTTGTCCGGCGGACAGAGACAGGCCTTAACCCTTCTGATGGCAACTTTAAAAAAGCCAAAGCTGCTTTTGCTGGATGAACACACTGCTGCCCTGGATCCTCAGACGGCGAAGAAGGTTCTGGAGCTTACCAGTGAAATCGTAGAGGAGCAGCGGCTGACTGCCCTGATGGTAACTCATAATATGAAGGACGCCATCCAGATCGGCAATCGCCTGATCATGATGAATGACGGCCATATTATCTATGATGTGAGGGGGGAGGAGAAAAAGAACCTCACGGTGGATGACCTGTTAAAGAAATTTGCCGAGGCCAGCGGCAAAGAATTTGCAAATGACCGTATGATGCTGGCAAATTAAAAATTCATAAAAAATTCACCCATCCAGCCTGTCCTTTATGGTATAATAAAAAGGACAGGCTGTTTTGCACTGCAAAGCAGGAATCAAATTTGAGATGGAGACGATTAAAATATGCTTGAGCATAAGGATTATTTATCCAGCCTGAATAAGGCTAGGAGGAAGCGCAGCCAGAAGCCGGATCCCAGGCTGTGGATTCTGATCCTGGCAGCTGTCCTGGCTGTGGGAGCTATTATTTTTGCGGTGAAATATATGAAAAAGCCGGAATCTGGGAAAATGGCGGTCCGGTCGGTGGGTGAGCAGCTCCAGACGGGAGAGCAGCAGACAGACCCGGCAGCGGCTGTGGCTGCAGAGAGCGATGAAGAGGCACAGTGGGAACAGCAGGTGGAGGAAGCTGTGGGCCGTTTTGCCAATCTGGGTCTGATCCAGGTGTCGGGCTATGTAAATATCCGTGAGACTCCGGGAACAGACGGTACGGTTTTAGGTACTATCGCAGACGGAGGCGGATGCGAGGTTCTGGGAACAGAGGGCGAATGGACAAAGATACAGTCAGGTGGTTTAGAGGGCTATGTGAGCAGCCAGTATCTTGTAACCGGCCAGGAGGCAAAAAATCTGGCGGAAAAATATGTAAAGCTCAGAGCTGTGATTACTATGGAGACAGAAGGCGAAAAACTGCGGGTGCGGGAAACTCCGGACGATTCCACCAGCGACAATGTCATAGGAGCCGTATCAGACGGGGAAAGCTTTGAGGTGCTTAGCCAAGAGGACGGATGGATCCAGATTAAGGACGGATATATTTCCGATCAGTTTGCCCAGGTAAGCTATGCTCTGGAGGAAGGACGCAAACTGGATGAAAAAACAAAGGCCATTAATCAGTATGAAAATCTGGTGATGTCCAAGGTGAACGGTTATCTGAATGTGCGCAGTTCACCGGAGGATAAAGGAAATGCCAATATTATCGGAAAGATGACCAGCAAGGCGGGAGGAGAGATCCTGGAAACTCTGGACGGCTGGTATAAGGTGAAATCCGGCCCTATCGTAGGTTATATTTCCTCTGATCCCCAGTACACAGCTACGGGCAGGGAGGCAAAGGATATTGCCCTTCAGACCGCATCCCTGAAAGCGGTGATCAGTACGGATGTGTTAAACGTCCGCACAGAACCCAGTACGGACGCCAAGATCTGGACCCAGATCGTAAAGGATGAAAAATATCCTGTGATCGACGATCCTGAAACGCCGGACGGCTGGCTGAAGATCGATCTTGATTCCGTGGATGAAGAAGATGGGGGCGTATCAGACGGAGCCTATATTTCTACAAGAGATAATAATGTGGAAGTCCGTTATGTGATCAATGAGGCTATTAAGTTTAAACCTGCTGAAAGCGGCTCCGGAGGTTCAGGAAGCTCAGGCTCCGGTTCACGCCGCTCTCAGATAGTGAACTATGCGATTCAGTTTGTGGGAAATCCTTATGTCTGGGGCGGTACCAGCCTGACAAACGGCGTAGACTGCTCCGGCTTTACCATGAAGGTAATGCAGAAATTCGGAGTATCGCTTCCTCACTATTCCGGCTCGCAGGCCAAAATGGGAAAGAAGGTCACTTCCGGAAATATGAAGCCGGGCGATCTGATATTCTATGCAGGCAGCAATGGCCGTGTCAACCATGTGGCTCTGTATATCGGAAACGGACAGGTGGTTCATGCGGCAAGCAGGCGCAGCGGCATCAAGATTTCTACCTGGAATTACCGCTCTCCGGTAGCAATCCGCAACGTGCTGGATTAAAAGAAAGAAAAAAGGAAAGACTATCCTGAAAGAATATGGGCCGGGTGCCTTATATAAGGTATCCCCTATCCCTTTGTGGTAAGGCCCGATTTGGAAAGGATGGTCTTTTTTATATGAACAGACAGGAAGAACGGCAGACAGAGCAGGAAATCCGTGAAAAAGAGGACAGGGGGTTAAAAGAGTATGGCCAGATGACTCTGGAAGAAAATGGAAAAAAGAGAAAAATTCATCTGCTCTCTATTATAGGAGAGGTGGAAGGACACGAAAACAGCCCCGGTTCTTCCAAAAGCACCCGATACGATCATGTGCTTCCCAGACTGGCCCAGATCGAAGATGACGACAGCATTGACGGAATGCTGGTTCTTTTAAATACATCGGGAGGAGACGTGGATGCGGGACTGGCCATCGCTGAGATGATCGCATCTATGAGCATTCCGGTAGTATCGCTGGTTTTGGGCGGCAGCCATTCCATTGGCGTACCATTGGCCGTATCCTCCTGCTATTCCTTCATTGTACCTTCAGGGACCATGATGGTTCATCCGGTGCGCATGACGGGCATGGTGATCGGCACTGAGCGGACCTATGACTATTTTCAGATGATACAGGATCGTATTTTAACCTTTGTATCGGAGCATTCCGCCATTGCCTATGACAAGCTCCATGACCTGATGCACAATACAGAGATGCTTACCAGGGATCTGGGAACCGTTCTTGTGGGAAAAGAGGCAGTAGACGTGGGGCTGATCGATGCAGTCGGCGGGATAAAGGAGGCATTAGCGAAACTGTATGAGATGATCGACGAGAGAAAAAATCCCGCAAAACAGTAGAAGAAAGAGCAGAAGTATCGTATGATATACACATAAGATAAGACAGGGGGAACAGTCATGGAGTATTTTGACCTTCACTGCGATACCATTGAAGAATTGAAAAAACGCGGGGAGAATTTTTTAAACAGCACCACTCAGTTTACCATACAGGATCAGGAACGGTTTGAGGCGACTGTCCAGTGTATGGCCGTCTGGGTACCGGATTCCATTCGGGGAAGAGCGGCAGTAGAATTTACAGACAGCCATCTGGCCTATCTGGAAACGCTTGTGGAAATGATCCCGGAACGGGCAGTTCTGGCAGATTCCGCTTCTGAGCTGCAGAAAGGGGTAGAGGAAGGGAAATGGGTATTTATCCGGACTATAGAAGGGGGAGCAGCCCTGGGAGGAGATCTGGAAAAGATTGTCCATTTTGCCAAAAAGAAGATTAAGATGATGACCCTTACCTGGAATGGGGAAAATGAGCTGGGAAGCGGCTGTGCCGGAACCGGAGGGCTTACGGGATTTGGAAAAGAGGCCGTGAAGCTTATGGAAGAAAATGGAATCATTGTGGATTGCTCCCATTTAAACGATGCAGGCTTTGAGGATCTTTTGAACATAACGAAAAGGCCATTTGTTGCCTCCCATTCCAACCTGCGTTCCTGCTGTGAGGTGCCAAGAAATTTAAGAGAGGATCAGTTTGTGGAGCTTGTACGCCGGGGCGGCCTCTGCGGCATCAATTTATATTCCCGTTTCCTTTCTGTTCCGGATCAGAAGGGAGAGGGGGAGCGCGAACTGCTGTTTCGCCATATATACAGGATGTTGGAGCTGGGAGGAGAGGACTGTATCGCCTGGGGAACAGATCTGGACGGACAGATCACCTGCGACCCTTCCCTTGGCTCGCCGTTTGGAGCGGCTTCCTTTGGAACATATCTTGCGGAGCGGGGGATTCCCGAAGGGGCTGTGAAAAAATTCTGCTTTGAAAATGCGTACCGTTTTTTCCAATCTTATATGCGGTAAAAAACTGCGTTGCAATTCCCATTAAATTTTTGTATACTATAAGTAATGTAAGTCAAGACTTAATATAGGAACGAGGAATGGGAGGCTTGTATTTGTGTCTGATGCAGTAAAGAAACAGCAGGGCAGCGCCAGAAAACCGGGGAGGCCCAAGGGAAGTACGACAAAAAAGAACACGGGGACAACTACTGCAAAGAGGCAGAGCAGCACATCCAGAGATAAAAGCCGGCCAAGACGCCCGGCTTATGAGGAAGAAGAGGATATGGGATTTATGAGAGCAGAAGTGATCATCATCTGCTCTTTTGCTGTGGCAATCCTTTTGTTTTTAAGCAATTTCCGCTTATGCGGAGTGTTTGGAGATGTGCTGCGCAGCGTGCAGCTGGGACTTTTTGGCATGATCGGCTATCTTCTGCCTATCATGCTTTTTGTGGGAACCTGTTTTCACCTGTCCAATCAGGGGAATATCCACGCAGCAGTGAAACTGGCTGCAGTCATAGGAGTGTTTTTCACGCTCTGCGGCCTGCTCCAGCTGATGTTTGGAAAGGCGCCTGAGGGCGCTTCCCTGATGGAGTATTATACGGTATCCTCTGTGAATGGAGCAGGAGGCGGGCTGGTCGGCGGAGCATTATCCGGCCTTTTGAGCTTCCTTCTGGGACGGGCCGGAGCATATCTGGTACTGGTGGTGCTCCTTATCATCTGTATGGTATGTATTACGGGAAAATCCTTTGTATCCTTTGTACAGCAGGGAAGTGACCGGGCCTATCAGTATGCAAGGGAGGATATGGACCGCAGGAGAGAACTCCATGCTCAGAGAGCAGAAGAAAGACGTCTTCTTAAGGAGGAGCAGCGTGTCCGCGGTGTGAATCTGGAGGCGACTGCTCTGGGGGGAAGAGGGGATCGGACAGAGGAATTTTATGAGGAAGAAGGCCTTGCAGAGGATGCATTTGAACGGGAATTTGGAGCGGATCCTGTAAGAAAGGGTGAGCCTGCAGAAAATGAGGCGTCTCCAGCAGATGAATTTCGCGGAAGGATCCAGCTTCCCAGAAACTATGACACAGCAGGCACTGTGGGAGCTAGACAGGAAAGGACGGAAGGAGAAGCGGGACGTCTGGCCAGAGAGCTGGAAGACCGTGAGAAAACATCCGAAGCCAGAAGAGAATGCAAAAATGAACCGACGCCTCAGAGCCGGACAGAACAGGGAGACTGCGGGGGAGCAGAGGAAGAAGAGCCGATATATGAAACGATCCGGGTTCAGAGAGACAGGAGAACTCTGGATGAGCTGGATATGGGTGTAGGCGCTCCAAGACCGGTAAGCTTTGAAGAGGATATAAGTGGATTACAGGAAACAGTTTACCGGCAGGAACCCGTATCTGCCCCCGCGCCGGCAAGGGAGCCGGAGAAGCAGGAGAGAGATGAAATGCCGGAGCAAAAGGCTGTACATATTGCTCCCTGGGATACAGAACCTGAAGAGGAAACCATCCATCTGGATGAAGGTTCAGAGGAGCCGGACTGTGACGGAACCTCTCCCTGGGATCCGGATCCAGACAGTAGCCCCACTTCTGCGCCAAAGCCATTCGAAGCGGTACAGCCGTCTATGATGGCCGCTCCCGATACTCTGTATCAGCCGGAAGGCACAAAACGTGTTGTCACTGCCTCAGGAAAGATCATCGAAACGGAAACGGATCTTCTTCAGAAAAAACTGGAAAAGAAACGGGAGGCGGCAGAGGTTCAGGCAGCAGAGGTTTCGGTGGCTCAGGAGATCCATAAAAAGATAGAGGAAAAAAAGGAATATGTATTCCCTCCTACGGATCTGCTGAAAAAGCCTGTGCATAATGCCGCTTTTTCTGAAAATGAATTTAAGGCCACAGCGATCAAGCTTCAGCAGACCCTTCATAATTTCGGTGTAGGCGTTACTGTGACGAATATCAGCTGCGGTCCTTCTGTTACCCGTTATGAACTCCTTCCGGAACAGGGCGTAAAGGTCAGCAAGATCGTTTCTTTGACTGATGATATCAAGCTGAGTCTTGCAGCGGCAGATATCCGGATCGAGGCTCCGATTCCCGGCAAATCTGCAGTGGGGATCGAGGTGCCTAATAAGGAAAATAACATTGTTTATCTGCGTGAGCTTTTTGAATCCGAAGCCTTCCGCCGCCACAAGTCCCGTCTGGCTTTTGCTGTGGGAAAGGATATCGGCGGTCAGGTGGTTGTTACGGATATCGCAAAGATGCCTCATCTTCTGATCGCAGGCGCTACTGGATCCGGTAAGTCCGTCTGTATCAATACATTGATCATGAGTATTATTTACAAGGCGGATCCGGCCGATGTGAAGCTGATCATGGTAGATCCCAAGGTGGTAGAGCTGAGCGTCTACAACGGAATCCCCCATCTGCTGATCCCGGTCGTGACCGATCCGAAGAAAGCATCCGGGGCGTTGAACTGGGCGGTGGCTGAGATGACAGACCGGTATAAGAAGTTTGCCGAGTGCAATGTCCGGGATTTAAAGGGCTACAATGAACGGGTTGCGAAATTAGATGATATCGATGATGACAAAAAGCCAAAGAAGCTGCCCCAGATTGTGATCATTATCGACGAGCTGGCCGATCTTATGATGGTGGCTCCGGGAGAGGTGGAGGATTCCATCTGCCGTCTGGCCCAGCTGGCCCGTGCAGCAGGCATCCATCTGGTAATTGCAACCCAGAGACCGTCCGTCAATGTTATCACCGGACTGATCAAGGCAAACGTGCCTTCCAGAATTGCATTTTCCGTGTCCTCAGGTGTAGATTCCAGAACGATTATCGACATGAACGGTGCAGAAAAGCTCCTTGGAAAGGGCGATATGCTCTTTTATCCCGCAGGTTTTCCAAAACCCCAGCGTGTACAGGGCGCTTTTGTATCGGATGAGGAGGTCAGCCGCGTGGTAGAATTTCTTACCGAGCAGGGTATGGTGGCAGAGTACAGCCAGGAAGTGGTAAATAAAGTTGCATCTCCTTCCATGGATGGAGGAAGCTCAGGGGCAGACCGGGATGAACTGTTTGCACAGGCCGGAGCCTTCATTATTGAAAAGGACAAGGCTTCCATCGGTATGCTCCAGCGGGCCTTTAAGATCGGATTTAACCGCGCGGCCCGGATCATGGATCAGCTGGCAGAGGCAGGAGTTGTGGGCGAAGAGGAGGGCACAAAACCCAGAAAGATCCTTATGAGTCCGGAACAGTTTGAGGAAATGATGGAACAGGGGTATTAAAATGCATCAGGAGTCCAAAGGAGAATCCCAATGACTCCGGGCATAAAATATAAATTACCAGGCACCGGCAGGAGAAGGACATAACCTGATCGGGACGCCGAAAAAGAGGAGGATCAGCCAAATGAAATCAGATATTGAGATCGCACAGGAAGCTGCAATGATACCGGTAAAAGAGGTGGCCGCCAGATATGGAATCAAAGAGGACGATCTGGAACTGTATGGAAAATATAAGGCCAAGCTGACCGATGAGCTATGGAATCAGATCAAGGACCGTCCGGATGGTAAACTGGTGCTGGTGACGGCTATCAATCCCACACCGGCAGGAGAGGGAAAGACAACTGTGACAGTAGGCCTGGGAGAAGCATTTGGAAGAATGGGAAAAAATTCCATTATAGCGCTGAGAGAGCCGTCCCTTGGCCCCTGCTTTGGCATCAAGGGAGGAGCTGCTGGAGGCGGCTATGCCCAGGTTGTGCCTATGGAGGATTTAAATCTGCATTTTACAGGTGATTTCCATGCCATTACCTCTGCCAATAACCTTCTGGCAGCTCTTCTTGATAACCATATCCAGCAGGGAAATTCCCTCGGCATTGATCCAAGACAGATTTTATGGAAGCGGTGCGAAGATATGAATGACCGTGCGCTGCGCAATATTGTGATCGGTCTGGGTGCAAAGGCCGACGGCATGGTAAGAGAGGATCATTTTGTCATTACCGTAGCATCCGAGATCATGGCAATCCTCTGTCTGGCCGATGATATGAAGGATTTAAAGGAGCGCCTGTCACGCATTATCGTTGCATATAATTTTGCAGGCGAGCCGGTGACTGCGGGAGATCTTCATGCCACCGGAGCCATGGCGGCTCTTTTAAAGGATGCTTTAAAGCCGAACCTGATCCAGACCTTGGAGCATACAGGCGCGTTGGTTCATGGCGGCCCCTTTGCAAATATCGCACACGGCTGCAACAGTGTAAGAGCCACAAAGACAGCTCTTAAGCTCTGCGATATTGTTGTTACGGAAGCAGGCTTTGGCGCGGATCTGGGCGCTGAGAAGTTTATGGATATCAAGTGCCGCAAAGCAGGCTTAAAGCCGGATGCGGTTGTTTTGGTAGCCACCGTCCGGGCTTTAAAGTATAATGGCGGTGTCCCGAAGGATCAGCTTTCCGTAGAAAATCTGGAAGCTTTAAAGAAGGGCATTGTAAATCTGGAAAAACATATTGAAAACATCCAGAAGTTTGGCGTTCCGGTTATAGTTACCCTTAATTCTTTCATAAGCGATACAGAAGCAGAGTATGCTTATATTAAGCATTTCTGTGAGGAAAGAGGCTGTGAATTTGCTCTGGCTGAGGTCTGGGCAAAAGGCGGCGAGGGCGGGCTTGCCCTGGCAGAAAAGGTATTAAACACATTGGAAAACCGTCCCACTGATTTCCATGTGCTTTATGAGAATGAAGCTTCCTTAAAGGATAAGATCGGAACCATTGCTTCCCAGATATACGGAGCGGACGGCGTGACATACACTCCGGCAGCTTTAAAGGCGTTAAAGCGCATGGAAGAGATGGGCTTTGGAAATCTTCCCGTATGCATGGCAAAAACCCAGTACTCCCTGTCGGATGATCAGACAAAGCTGGGACGGCCTGCAGGCTTCCAGATCAACGTAAGAGACGCCTATGTATGTGCAGGAGCCGGTTTTGTGGTTGTTCTTACAGGTTCCATTATGACCATGCCGGGACTTCCCAAGAAGCCGGCAGCAGAGGGGATTGATGTGAATGAGGAAGGAAAGATCACGGGACTGTTTTAAGTATGAGAGAGGAAATATAGTTTCATGATATTGCAAGACTGGTTAAAAGAACTGGATTATACCCTGATTCAGGGAAATCCTGATACTCAGGTGGAAGAGGTTATTTATGACTCCAGAAAAGCGGGACCGGGCACTGTATTTGTGGCCATGACAGGCACCCGGATCGATGCCCACTGCTTTATCCCTGATGTGTTAAAGGCAGGCACAAGGATCCTTGTGACCGAACGGCCCATTGATATGGAGCTTGAAGCCTGTGAGCTTGATGAAGAGGAGAAGAAAAAGATTACGATCCTGCGGGTAAAGGATTCCCGCAGGGCTCTGGCCCTGCTGTCTGCGGCCCGTTTTGGATATCCTGCAAAGAAGCTTACCCTGATCGGCGTTACAGGCACCAAGGGAAAGACTACCACGACCCATATGATAAAGACTGTGCTGGAAGCGGCAGGAAAGAAGGCCGGTCTGATCGGTACCACAGGTGTTGTCATTGGAGAGCATGTGACTCCTACCATGAACACGACCCCGGAATCTTACGAACTTCACAAAGCCTTTGCCCAGATGGCAGAGGCAGGCTGTGACTATGCGGTTATGGAAGTTTCTTCCCAGGGGGTAAAAATGCACCGGGTAGACGGTATCCTGTTTGACTACGGTATTTTTACTAATATTTCCCCAGACCATATCGGGCCGGATGAGCATAAGGATTTTGAGGAGTATCTGTATTATAAAACACGTCTCCTTGACAGCTGCCGCATTGGCCTTTTAAACGGGGCAGACCCTCATGCAGAGGCCATAAAGAAGGAAGTTTCTTGTAAGCTTTATACCTACAATGCAGGAAAGGAAAGCAAAGTGCCGGATGACTTTATGGCAGAGAATATCCGGTATCTGGCAGAGCCGGACTTTGTGGGAACGCAGTTTTATGTTTCCGGCAGATGTGAGATGGAAATCCGCCTTGGCATACCGGGACTTTTTAATGTGGAAAATGCCATGGCTGCAGTCAGCCTGTGCAGCTTATTGGGGCTGGATCCTCAAAGGGTCAGCCATGCACTGGAGCATATCCGGGTAAACGGACGCATGGAAATCGTACATACATCCTCCCACTGTACCGTGCTGGTTGACTATGCCCACAATGCAGTGAGCATGGAAAGCCTGCTTAAGACATTGCGGGATTACAGCCCCAGACGTCTGGTGTGTGTATTTGGCTGCGGTGGAAACCGTTCTAAGGATCGCCGTTATTCTATGGGAGAAATCGGCGGAAGGCTGGCAGATTTGTGCATCCTCACAGCGGATAATTCCAGATATGAAAAAGTGGAGGATATTCTGGCGGATATCCGGGGAAGTATTGAAAAAACAGGCGGAGCCTTTATGGAGATACCGGACCGCAGGGAAGCCATCCGATACAGTGTTTTCCATGCAGAGCCGGGAGATATGATCGCGGTGATTGGAAAAGGCCATGAGGATTATCAGGAGATTAATGGTGTCCGCCATCATTTTCTGGATCGGGAAGTGATTGAAGAAGCAGTAAGGGAACTGAGAGAGAAGGAACAGGGATGAGAGAGATAACAGCGAAACAGGCAGCCAGAGCCGCCGGAGGCAGGGTGATTTTCGGTGATCCGGAAAAAAAGATCTGCCACATCAGCCTGGATTCCAGAAAAATGGAGGGAAGGGATCTGTTTGTTCCTATCGTCGGAGAACGGGTAGACGCACACCGGTTTATCTGTCAGGCAATAAGCGCCGGGGCAGAAACGGTGTTCACCAGTTGTCATCGCAGTGAAAAAGAGGTAAGAGAGGCCATTGAAAGCCAGTGCAGGGAGCATCCTGAATGGAGCGGACAGGCTCTTTTAAGCACCTGGATCTGTGTAGAGGATACAAAAGAGGCTCTTCAGGCGCTGGGAGCCTGGTGCCGCAGCCAGGCGCAGATTCCTCTGGTAGGGATTACGGGCAGTGTGGGAAAGACGACCACCCGTGAGATGGTAGCCTGTGCCTTGAGCGCCGGTTATAGGGTTTATAAGACGCCGGGAAACAGCAACAGCCAGGTGGGTGTCCCCATCACTGTTTTTAATATACCAAAGGAAGCGCAGATCGGCGTTATTGAACTTGGCATGAGCGAACCCGGAGAGATGACAAAGATTGCCCAGGTAGCACAGACGGACTGTGCAGTGATGACCAATATTGGAGTGGCTCATATCGAACAGCTTGGCTCTAAGGAAAATATTTTAAAAGAGAAGCTCCATATTCAGGATGGAATGGCAGAGGATGGTGTTCTTTTCCTCAATGGCGACGATCCTCTCCTGCGAGCGGTAATGCCGGACCAGGGACGCAGCCGGATCCTCTATGGCCTGTGGGAAGGCTGCGACTGCCGGGGAGAGAACCTTCATCTGGAAAATGGCTTTCCTGTCTTTACCGCAGTCTGCAAAGAAGAGCGGGTACAGGTACACCTTAAGGTAATGGGAAATCACATGGTAAGCAATGCCCTGGCAGCCCTGGCAGTGGCTTCCCGGTATGGAATACCGTTACAGAAGGCTGCTGCTGCCTTAGAACAGTTTGATGGTTTTAAGGGACGCCAGCAGATCATTAAGGAAAAAGGCGTCACCATCATAGATGACAGCTACAATGCAAGCCCCGTTTCCATGAAGGCAGGCATTGAGGTGCTTTCCACCATGGCAGGAGTGAAGCGCCGCATTGCGGTTCTGGCGGATATGAAGGAGCTTGGGCCGGATACCATAACGTACCACAGGGAGGTAGGCGCCTTTTTAAAACATCAGCCAATTGACCAGCTGGTGCTTATGGGAGAACTGGCATGGGAGATTGAAACGGGTCTTAAAATGGATGGAGGAAAAATCTCATGCGTAAAAACCTCCACTTTGGAGGAAACTGAAACATGGCTGGCAGAAGCAGTAAGAGAAGGCGACTGCCTGCTGTTTAAGGGTTCAAACAGCATGGGGCTTTCCAAAGCCGTGAGCTTTATGAGAGAAAAACTCACGAATTAAAATGATTATCTGGAGGAAAAAACACATGGAATTAACGAAAGAAACCTGCCGTCAGACGGCAGAGGAGCTGCTGCACTTTCTGGAGAAAAGCCCCAGCAGCTTTCACGCTATTGCCAATATAACGAATATGCTGGAAGCAGCAGGCTTTGAGGAAATCCGTGAGGAGGAAAACTGGAAGCTTTTACCGGGCGGCTCTTACTATGTGACCCGCAATCAGTCTTCTGTCATTGCATTTAAGGTGCCGGGAGCAGATTTTACAGGATTTCAGATCATGGCAAGCCACAGCGATTCCCCTTCTTTTAAGATTAAGGAGAATCCGGAGATGGAGGCAGAGGGCCATTTTATCAAATTAAACGTAGAAAAGTACGGCGGCATGATCATGTCTCCCTGGTTTGACCGTCCTTTATCCATTGCGGGCCGCCTGGTTGTAGAAGAGGATGGAAGACTGGTATCAAAGTTAGTGAATATAGACCGTGATCTGGTGATGATCCCTAATTTGGCTATTCATATGAACCGACAGGTCAATGACGGTTACAAGTATAATGCACAGAAGGATACGCTTCCTATTTTTGGAAGTCTGGAAGCAAAGGGAAGCTTTATGACCCTGATGGCAGAAGCAGCAGGCGTAAAGGCAGAGGATATCCTGGGTCATGATCTGTTCCTTTACAGCCGCGACAAGGGAACCATCTGGGGAGCCGATGAGGCTTACCTTTCCTGCGGACGTCTGGATGATCTGCAGTGTGCTTTTTCTTCCATTAAGGGCCTGCTGGCAGGAGGACATCCTTCCTGCGTATCCGTTGCAGCCGTATTTGACAATGAGGAAGTGGGAAGCGGCACTAAACAGGGTGCAGATTCCACTTTCTTAGAGGATACCCTGCGCCGGATCAACCGCAGTCTGGGACGCAGCGAGGATCAGTATCTGATGGCTCTGGCCTCCAGCTTTATGGTATCTGCTGACAATGCTCATGCGGTTCATCCAAATTATGGAGAATTTGCAGATCCGACCAACCGTCCTGCCATGAACGAGGGGATTGTAATCAAGTACAACGCCAACCAGAAGTATACTACAGATGCAGTATCCGCAGCTATTTTCCGGGCAATCTGCAAAAAGGCCGGCGTTCCCTGCCAGACCTTTGCCAACCGTTCCGATATGGCGGGAGGTTCTACTCTGGGAAATATTTCCAATGCTCATGTGGCTCTCAATACAGTGGATATCGGCCTGCCTCAGCTGGCGATGCATTCCCCTTATGAGACAGCCGGCGTAAAGGATACCTGTTATCTGATCCAGGCAGCAAAGACGTTCTTTAATACCTGCTTAAAAGCAGAGGGAAAAGGCTGCTACCGCGTGGATCAGGAATAAGATCATAAAGGGGAAAACACCCTGATATACACGGCCTCTGGCTTTGCACCATAAAGCCCAGAGGCCGGAGTGCGTCCGGGCAAAGACAGTCAGCCGGATAGGGGTATATTAATAAACGGAAAGAGGAGATTAGAAGAAACCATGCAGAAAGACCTTACAGAGGGAAGCATTACAGGCACTATGCTGCGCTTTGCTCTTCCGATGATACTGGGAAATCTTTTACAGCAGTGCTACAATGTGGCAGATACGCTGATCGTAGGCCGCTTTCTGGGGGCGGATGCCCTGGCAGCCGTAGGCTCGGCCTATACCCTTATGACCTTTCTTACCTCTATTCTTCTGGGACTGTGTATGGGAAGCGGGGCCGTCTTTTCCCTGCGCTTTGGGGAGAAAAACAGCGCCCGTTTAAAAATAAGCATCTATGTATCCTTTGTAATGATTGCTGCGGTGGCTCTGGCCGTCAACCTGGCGGTGGTGGTGTTTACCGATCCCATTATGAGCCTTCTGTGCGTACCGGAAGAGATTTACGGGATGATGCGGGAATACCTGAGAGTGATCTTTTCAGGTATCCTGGCAGTTTTTCTGTATAATTTTTATGCCTCTCTTCTGCGGGCTGTGGGAAATTCTCTGGTGCCGCTGATTTTTCTGGGAATTTCAGCCGTTTTAAATATCATACTGGATCTGGTATTTGTCCTGGTGCTTCACCGGGGCGTAGCGGGAGCGGCAGAGGCCACGGTTATTTCCCAGTTTGTTTCAGGTATTGGAATTGGTATTTATACGCTTGTAAAAATGCCTGAGTTCCGGGTGGAGCGGGAACATATGAAGATAGAGCGCCAGGTTTTAGGAGAAATTTCCCAGTTTTCCTTTCTTACCTGTATCCAGCAGTCTGTGATGAATTTTGGCATCCTTATGGTACAGGGACTGGTAAACAGCTTCGGAACGGTGGTGATGGCTGCCTTTGCCGCAGCGGTAAAGATCGATTCCTTTGCCTATATGCCGGTTCAGGACTTTGGAAATGCATTTTCCACCTTTATAGCTCAGAATTACGGAGCAGGAAAAAAAGACAGGATCCGTGCAGGAATCCGTTCTGCTGTGACGGTTTCCGTTCTGTTTTGCCTGTTTATCTCCTTTGTGGTATGTGTATTTGCAAAGCCGCTCCTTCTGATTTTTGTCCAACCCCATGAAACGGAGATCCTTAAGGTGGGGATGAGTTATCTTCGGATTGAGGGTGCGTTTTACTGTGGGATCGGCTGTCTGTTTTTGCTCTATGGCCTTTACCGGGCAGTGAGAAGACCGGGAATGTCCGTGATCCTGACTGTGATTTCCCTGGGCACCCGGGTGATTTTAGCCTATGTCCTGTCCGCCGTTCCGTCCATTGGGGTAACCGGGATCTGGGCGGCTGTGCCCATTGGCTGGTTTTTAGCCGATCTGGCAGGCTTTGTTTATTATAAAAGAAAGTTGGATGAGATTTGACCGGATTATATGCCAATGTAATTATTGATATTTCCCATGAAAGCGTGGATAAGACCTTTCAGTACCGGGTTCCTGAGAAGCTTAGAGGAACTCTTAAGGCAGGCCAGCAGGTTTACATTCCCTTTGGAGCGGGAAGCCGCAGGAGAAAGGGATATGTGGTGGAGCTTACGGATGAGCCGGAATACGATGTGGCAAAATTAAAGGAAATAGAAGGGATTGTAGAGCACAGCGTTACAGCCCAGTCACAGCTGATCTGGCTGGCCTGGTGGATGAAGGAGCGCTACGGCTCTACCATGAACCAGGCGTTAAAGACGGTCCTTCCTGTGAAGCAGAAGATAAAGGAAGCTCCCAAACGGCAGATCCGGCTCATTGGCGAAAAAGAGGCCTTCCGGGAGGCGGTGGATCTGGCAGAGCGCAGAGGCTATAAGGCCAGGCTGCGCCTGTTTTGCCTGTTAAAAGAGAAAAATCCCGTTCCCTACGATCAGGCCATGAACCGTCTGAACCTGACCCCGGCGGTCCTTAAGCCTTTGGAGGAAGCGGGGCTGATCCGGGTAGAAATCGTAGAAAAATACAGAAATCCCCTTCTTGAGATGAAGCGGCTTCTCACAGGGGAAACGGGAAGGGCTTCTGCCATGGATTTTTTCGAAAGCAGTCCGCTTCCCGTCTTAAATGAGGAGCAGCAGGCTGCCGCAGACCGCATCTGCCGGGAGTATGACAGAGGGATCCGCGCCACATATCTGCTCCATGGGATCACAGGCAGCGGAAAAACAGAGGTTTATATGGAGCTGATCCGCCATGTGGTGGAGAAAAAAAAGCAGGTAATCCTTTTGATCCCGGAAATTTCCCTTACCTGGCAGACGGTCATGCGATTTTATAAACGTTTCGGGAACCGGGTTTCCCTGCTTCACTCCAGAATGTCCCCAGGGGAGCGCTATGACCAGTATGAACGGGCAAGAACCGGGGATATCGATATTATGATCGGACCCCGTTCTGCCCTGTTTGCCCCCTTTGAACGGCTGGGGCTGATCATTATTGATGAGGAGCATGAAAATGCCTATCAGAGTGAGCTGTCCCCCCGCTATGATGCCAGGGAGACGGCAAAGGAGAGGGCCAGGATCAATCAGGCCAGCCTGATCCTGGGCTCTGCCACGCCTTCTCTGGAATCCTACACAAAGGCGGTTCTGGGAGAATATACCCTTCTTAAGCTCACAAGACGGGCAAAGGCCAGCGCGGCACTGCCTCAGGCGGAGATCGTAGATCTGAGAGAGGAATTAAAGGCGGGAAACCGTTCTATTTTCAGCCGCAGGCTGAAGGAGCTGATGGAGGACAGGCTGAAAAAGAGGGAGCAGACCATGCTCTTTATCAACCGCCGCGGCTATGCAAATTTTGTATCCTGCCGTTCCTGCGGGGAGGCCATCCGCTGTCCCCACTGCGATGTGACCCTGACGCTTCATAAAGACGGCCGTCTGATGTGCCATTACTGCGGTCATACGATGATGCAGCCGAAGCTCTGCCCTTCCTGCGGTTCCCCCTATATTGCGCCCTTTGGAACGGGAACCCAGAAGATTGAGGAAATGGCAGTAAAAATGTTTCCTCAGGCAAGAGTTCTCAGGATGGATCTGGATACCACCTCAAAAAAGGGAGGCCATCAGGAAATCCTTTCTGCCTTTGCAAGAGGGGAAGCCGATATCCTGATCGGCACCCAGATGATCGTAAAGGGACATGATTTTCCAAAGGTCACTCTGGTTGGGGCTCTGGCGGCCGATCTCTCCCTCTATGCTCCGGATTACCGCTGCGGGGAGGAAACCTTTGATCTTTTAACCCAGGCAGCAGGAAGGGCCGGAAGGAGCCGTATTCCGGGGAATATGGTGATCCAGACCTATCAGCCGGATCATTACAGCATACAGACGGCAGCCAGCCAGGACTATGAAAGCTTTTACCGCCAGGAGATGAATTTCAGGCGGCTTCTGGGATATCCTCCCGCAGTGGGGCTGTTAACGCTCACTCTGTCCGACGGCAGTGAGGAGCGCCTTGAAAAGGCCGCAGAGGAACTGGAGAAGATGACAGCCCGTTTTCCGCAGTATTTTCCGGGAAAAAAGCTTTCCTGCATTGGCCCTGTGAATGCCCCTGTGTACAAAGTTAATGATATTTACAGAAAAATTTTATATATTAAGAATGAAAACTATGATATACTGATACAGATCAGAAAAATGGCGGAGGCCTGCCTGGAGGGCATGGAAGGGGTTTCCCTCCAGTCCGATCTGGCTTTATAGGCCAAACAGCAGAAAAAGGGGTCTGTATATCCGCTGTTTGTGGTTTGAATATGAAAAAGGAGAGATAATAAAATGGCAGTCCGTCAGATTCGTGTAATTGGAGATGAAGTTTTAAATAAAAAGTGCAAGCCGGTAAAGGAGATGACTCCCCGTACGGCAGAGCTGATTGAAGATATGTTTGAGACCATGTATGAGGCAAACGGCGTAGGCCTTGCAGCTCCCCAGGTGGGCATTTTAAAGAAAATCGTGGTAATTGATGTAGAGGACGGCAACCAGTATGTGCTGATCAACCCGGAAATTGTGGAGCAGCAGGGCGCCCAGACCGGATACGAGGGCTGCTTAAGCGTTCCCGGCAAGACCGGCATCGTAACCCGTCCGGATTATGTAAAGGTAAGAGCGCTGAATGAAAATATGGAGGAGTATGAGTTAGAGGGACAGGATCTTTTAGCCAGAGCCATCTGTCATGAGTGCGCACACCTGGATGGCCAGCTCTATGTAGAACTGGTCGAAGGCGAGCTGCTGGATACAGAGGCTGAAGAAGAGGAAGAGGAGATGTAAGATGCGTATCGTATTTATGGGGACGCCGGATTTTTCCGTTCCGGCATTAAAAGCCCTGGTGGATGCCGGCCACGAGGTAGCTGCGGTAGTGACCCAGCCGGATCGTCCAAAGGGCAGAGGAAAAGATGTACAGATGACGCCGGTGAAGCTTCAGGCGTTAGAGTACGGCATTCCGGTCTATCAGCCGGAAAAGGTAAAGGATCCGGCTTTTGTGGAGATTTTAAAGGAGCTTCATCCGGAGGCGATCGTAGTAATCGCCTTCGGACAGATCCTCTCAAAGGCCATTCTGGATATTCCGCCCTATGGCTGCGTCAATATCCATGCCTCCCTGCTTCCAAAGTACCGGGGAGCAGCTCCCATCCAGTGGGCGGTGATCGACGGAGAGAAGGAAACCGGCGTTACCACCATGATGATGGATGTGGGACTGGATACGGGAGACATGCTGGAAAAGACGGTGATCCCTCTGGATCCGAAGGAAACCGGAGGAAGCCTGTTTGAAAAACTCAGCCAGGCAGGGGGAAAGCTGATCCTTTCCACCCTTGATAAGCTTGAGAAGGGCACCGCAGTAAGGACGCCTCAGAAGGACGAGGATTCTACCTATGCAAAGATGCTGACAAAGTCTCTGGGACGCATTGACTGGTCCATGGAGGCAGAGGCCATTGAACGCCTGATCCGCGGTTTAAATCCCTGGCCCAGCGCCTATACCTCCCTTCATGGAAAGACCTTAAAGCTCTGGGATGGGGATGTTTTGAAGGAAACGACGGATGCCAGACCGGGACAGGTAGTCCTTTGTGATCCCCGCCGTCTGGTAGTGGCTGCAGGAGAAGGGCTGTTATCCATCCGCCAGCTTCAGCTGGAAGGAAAGAAGCGGATGGATGTGGAAACCTTCCTCAGAGGCTATTCCGTAAAAGAGGGAGAAATACTGGGAGAGTAATTTTCCCGCAATCATGCTGTTACGTTAGAAAGAGAGTGAATCTATATGTTTTATATGCCCTATTTTGACCCTACCTACGTTCTGATCCTCATCGGAATGGTGCTGTCTTTAATGGCTTCTGCAAAACTGAACGCTACCTACAGCACCTATGCCCGTGTGGGAAGCCGCTGCGGGCTTACGGGAGCAGAGGCGGCAGAGCGGCTGCTCCGTTCCCAGGGGATCTATGATGTGGCAGTGCGCCGTGTATCCGGTCACCTTACAGATCACTATGACCCCCGCACCAAAACAGTAAACCTGTCGGATGCGGTATACGGAGCCACCTCCATTGCAGCCATTGGTGTGGCGGCCCATGAGTGCGGCCATGCCATGCAGGATGCGGGAGAGTACGTTCCCCTGCGGTTAAGAGCTGCATTGGTGCCGGTAGCCAACTTCGGCGCCCAGATCTCCTGGCCCCTGATCCTCATCGGCTTCTTTATAGGCGGAGGCTTTCTGGTTGATATAGGGATCCTGCTTTTTTCAGCCGCCGTGCTTTTCCAGCTTGTGACCCTGCCGGTAGAATATAATGCTTCCCACCGTGCAGTAAAGCTTCTGGATTCCATTGGGATTCTTCGGGATCAGGAAGTGGGGCAGGCAAGAAAGGTATTAGGCGCAGCTGCCTTAACCTATGTAGCTGCTGCAGCAGCTTCCATCCTCCAGCTCCTTCGTCTGCTTCTTTTATTCGGAAACAGAGACAGGGATAATTAACAGGAGGGATTTATGGCAAAACAGACAGACAGGGGTCTGGAAAACAGGGAAATAATCCTTGGGGTGTTGACGGAGGTGCTCGAAAAGGGCAGCTTCGTCCATCTTGTTTTAAACCAGGCTCTTTATAAATATCAATATCTGGATAAGGCAGACAGAGCCTTTATCACCCGTGTCACAGAAGGGACACTGGAGTATATGCTTCAGCTGGACGGGGTGATCAACCGGTATTCAAAGACAAAGACGAACAAGATGAAGCCACTGATCCGGAACCTTTTAAGAATGAGCGTCTATCAGCTTCTCTATATGGACCGGGTGCCTGACAGCGCTGTGTGCAATGAAGCGGTAAAGCTGGCAGTGAAGCATCGGTTTCAGGGTTTAAAGGGCTTTGTAAACGGAGTGCTGCGTACCATTTCCAGAGAAAAGGAACACATTTCCTTTGAGAATCCAGCCATGCGTTTCAGTGTTCCAGACTGGATGTATGATAAATGGGTCAGAGACTGGGGAGAAGAGAGGGCCGGGATCATTGCCGCATCCTTTTTAGAGCCCCGTCCTACTTGGGTCCGATGCAATGAAAGTACCGTACCGGTATCTCAGATATTAAAATCTCTTCAGGAAGAGGGAGCCAGTGCAGAGTGTATGGAAGGCTTTGATTCCATGATCGCCCTGTGGGGCTATGACTATCTGGAAGGGCTGACTGCATTCTTGGAGGGCTGGATCCAGGTTCAGGATATCAGCTCCAGCCTGGTAGGACAGCTGGCTGCTCCCAAAAAGGGTGATATCATCATTGATGTCTGCGCTGCTCCCGGAGGAAAGAGCCTTCATCTGGCAGATCAGCTAAACCGGACCGGCCTGGTAGAAGCCAGGGATTTAACAGAACAGAAGGTTTCTCTTATTGAGGACAATATTGCCCGCTGCGGTCTGACAAATATTCAGACAAAGGTATGGGACGCCACTGTGTTTGACCCGTCCAGTGAGGAAAAGGCAGATATCGTGATCGCAGATCTTCCCTGTTCCGGCATGGGAATTATTGGGAGAAAGCCGGATATCAAGTACCACATGACAGAAGAAAGTCTGAAAGCTTTGGAAGAATTGCAGCGCCAGATCTTATCCGTTGTATGGCGCTATGTAAAGCCCGGCGGAACACTGATTTACAGTACCTGCACCATCAATAAGGGAGAAAATGAGAAAAATGCTTCCTGGATCCGAGAGAATCTTCCCTTTGAGCCTGTGGATATAAGAGGAAAGCTCCCGGAGGGATGGGAAGCAGCCTCTTCTGCTTCTTTACAGGAGGGACAGATCCAGATCCTGCCAGGGATTGGCCCATGGAAGGAATTTGACGGCTTTTTTATCAGCGTTTTTAAGCGCCGGGGATAAAAAGACCGGTTTATTTTAAAGTACAGGAGTTTTTTATGTTAGATTTAACAGACCGCAATGGTAAAAAAGATATCAAATCCATGACCCTGGAGGAAGTAACCGCAGAGCTTGGCACATTGGGAGAAAAGCCCTTTCGGGCAAAGCAGCTCTACGACTGGCTCCATGTAAAGCTGGTGACAGACTTTGATCAGATGAGTACTCTCTCAAAGAGCCTTCGGGAAAGGCTTAAAGAGCATTACAGCGTTACGGCATTAAAGGTTGTAGGAGAACGGATTTCGGCTGTGGACGGTACCAGAAAGTACCTCTTTGGACTGGAAGATGGGAATGTGATCGAGAGTGTGTGGATGAAGTACCATCACGGCAATTCCGTATGCATTTCCTCCCAGGTGGGCTGCCGTATGGGCTGCCGCTTCTGCGCCTCCACCCTGGACGGTCTGGAGCGGAACCTGCGGGCCTCAGAAATGCTGGATCAGATTTATCGGATCCAGACCATTACAGGAGAGCGGGTATCCAATGTGGTGATCATGGGTTCCGGAGAACCCATGGACAACTATGATAACGTGGTCCGCTTCCTGCGCCTGATCTCCCATGAGAAGGGGCTTAACATCAGCCAGAGAAATCTGACGGTATCCACCTGCGGCATTGTGCCGGGGATCTTAAAATTTGCTAAAGAGGGGCTTCAGGTCACATTAGCCTTGTCTCTGCACGCCCCCAATGACGAGGTGCGAAAAACCCTGATGCCGGTGGCAAACAGCTACCGTCTGGAAGATATTTTAGATGCCTGCCATACATATTTTGAAGCAACCGGCAGACGGCTGACCTTTGAATACAGCCTGGTAAAAGGGGTAAATGATAATTTAAAGGAGGCCGCAGCCCTTACGAAACTGATAAAGGACCAGCATGGCCATGTAAATCTGATCCCGGTTAATCCCATCAAGGAACGGGATTACGTTCAGTCCGACCGCAGGGCCATTGAGGCGTTTCGGAACTATCTGGAAGACCACGGCATCAATGCCACGGTCCGCCGGGAGATGGGCCGGGATATCGGCGGAGCCTGCGGGCAGCTAAGAAAGAGTTATATAGAAGGAGGGGGATGACATGGAAGCATATGCACTGACAGATACAGGGAGAGTCCGCTCCATGAACCAGGATTATATTTATGCCTCTCAGGAAACCATTGGTTCCCTTCCAAACCTTTTTCTGGTAGCTGACGGCATGGGCGGTCATCAGGCCGGTGATTTTGCCTCCCGGTATGCAGTGGAACATCTGGTGGTGTACTTAAACCGCTGCCAAAAGGGAGCGGCAGTGGCTCAGCTGCAGGAGGGAATCCGCCAGGTAAATGCAGGCCTTTACGATGAATCCCTTAAGAGGGAGGAACTGAGCGGTATGGGCTGCACGCTTGTAGCAGCGGTGATAGAGGATGGGATCCTCTATGCGGCTAATATCGGAGACAGCCGTCTTTACCGGATCCATGGAGGCCGGATCCGCCAGGTTACAAAGGATCATTCCTATGTGGAGGAAATGGTAGCCAGAGGGAAAATGATCCGGGGAAGTGCGGACTATAACCGCAGGAAAAATATCATTACCCGGGCAATGGGAATCGGAACCCATGTAGAGGCAGACTTTTTTGAGGCGGATTTAGAGTCGGGCGACTATATACTTCTCTGTTCCGACGGCCTTACCAATATGGTGACCGATGAACGGATCTGCGCTATTATATCCGAACCCGGCACTCTTAAGGAAAAGGCAGAGCGTCTGATCGAGGAAGCCAATGAGAGTGGAGGAATCGATAATATTGCGGTTGTTCTTGTAAAATTCGAGGAAGGGGGAACCGGCCTATGTTAAATCCTGGAACCTACCTTCAGGAGCGGTATGAAATTCTGGAAAAAATCGGCTCAGGCGGAATGTCTGTTGTCTATAAGGCAAAATGCCATACCTTAAACCGTCTGGTAGCGATTAAGGTACTGAAGGAAGAATTTGCCTCAGATGAGAATTTTGTAAGCAAGTTTAAGATGGAAGCTCAGGCAGCAGCACGGCTTTCCCATCCCAATATTGTAAATGTATATGATGTAGTAGATGAGGAAAATCTTCATTATATCGTGATGGAGCTTATTGAGGGGATTACCCTCAAAAGCTACATTGAAAAAAAGGAACTTTTAGACAGCAAAGAGGCGATCGGTATTGCCATCCAGGTGGCACAGGGGATTGCGGCAGCTCATGAGCAGCATATCATCCACCGGGATATTAAGCCTCAGAACATGATCATTTCAAAAGACGGCAAGGTAAAGGTAGCAGACTTTGGCATTGCCAGAGCCGTTTCCAGCCAGACGGTTAATTCATCGGCTGCTGTGGGCTCGGTGCACTATATTTCACCGGAACAGGCCAGAGGCGGATACTGTGATGAGCGAAGCGATATCTATTCCTTTGGAATTACGCTTTATGAAATGGTTACAGGCCGGGTTCCCTTTGAGGGGGACAATACGGTTGCTGTGGCTCTGGCCCATCTGGAGGATCCGGTGGTCCCGCCAGGAGATTATAATCCTCAGGTCTATCCGGGGCTGGAGGATATTATTTTAAAATGTACCAAAAAGAAGCCGGACAGGCGCTATGGCTCCATGGAGGAGGTAATCCACGATCTGCGCCGGGTGCTTATGGATCCGGAATGTGATATTTACCAAAATGAGGAAATAGAGGAAGGGGGGGATCCCTATCAGACACGCCCTATTTCTAAAGACGAGTTAAGCCAGATCCGGGATCATCACCGCCGTAAAATCAGGGAGACTGGTGCAGATGAGGCGGAAAAAGGGACAGAGGGTCTTGAAACGTCTGATGAAGAAAATGGATCCCCAGACAGCCTGTCTAAAGAGGATGCGGAGGAGTTTGGCGACGGCACGGGAGATCATCGCAGCAGGTATCATTCTTCCCGCAAAAGAGAATTTCATAAAAAGATTCCCTCCAGAAAGCGGGACGAGGATGTAAGCACACAGTTTGAACGGATGATCGCTGCGATTGGCATTATAGCTGCCATACTGGTCGTGATCGTGGTTGTTTTTGTGTTTTCAAGACTTACAGGGCTGTTCTGGCCCGGAAGCGGGCAAGACAGCCAGGAAAATCAGACAGAGGCGGTCACCCAGTCCGCATCTATGGAGGAAATCCAGGTGATCCCGGATGAGGGAGAGACTGTAATGCCAAATGTTTTAGATCTGCCCAGAGATATGGCGGAAAGCAAGCTTAAGGAATATGACATTGTAATGAAGGTTACAGGGGAAGAGTACTCCGAAAACTATTCCAAGGGCTATGTAATGCGCCAGGATGTGGACGAGGGGACAGCGGTAGAAAAATGGAGTACCGTAGGAGTTACCATCAGCAAGGGAAGCGAACGGGTAGACGTAAAGGCGCTTAATTTATCCGGTATGGATAAAAAGCAGGCAGAGGAGATTTTAAAAGATAAGGATCTGATTCCGTCTGCAAAAGAAGAAGCAAATGATACGGTGCCGAAGGGAAAGGTGATCCGTGTTGGAACAGAAGAAGCAAAGGCGGGAGATACGGTGGAGCTTTTTGTAAGCTCAGGCCCTAAAACCGTTCAGGGACAGGTGCCAAAGCTGACGGACGGCGATGCGGCAGCAGCAGATGCTCTTTTAAAGGCAGCCGGTCTTGTGAGCGGTACAGTGACCTATGAGTACGATCCTTCCAGGCCTCATGGGCAGGTTCTTTCTCAGAGTGAACTTCCGGGAACCATGTTGGAGCCCCAGTCTGCAGTGGATTATGTAGTTAATGACAGTGCTCAGGCTTCCACAGAGGCTGCTGCGGCAAAAACAGGAGAGGAAGAGAAATATTATGTTGGTTCCATTGACGTTACCTGCTCCTTAAGCAATTATATTGGCCCTGCTTCCCAGACAAGCAGCGTGCGTATTTTGATCCGTTTAAAACAAAAGGATCCCAAGGATGCCAATACCTATGTATACACAAACCTGATCAGTCCCAGACTGGTAGTAGGCTCTCAGGATATTCCTGTTGTATTCTCGCGGATCAAGGGCGCATACGGCGTTGACAGCGGGATTGTGGAGGTTGTAGATGTGGATAATGACGATAAGGTGATCCAATCCTGGCCGGTATCCTTTTTCCCGGCAGGATAAAAAAGAACAGGAAATAATATGACAGGAAAGATAATCAAGGGAATTGCAGGCTTTTATTATGTAAATGACGGCGAAAACCGGGTGTACCAGTGCAGGGCAAAAGGTATTTTCAGAAACAGGAAAATTAAACCCCTGGTAGGAGATAATGTGGAATTTTCCATCCTGGATGAAGAGGCAGGAGAGGGGAATATCGACGAGATCCTTCCGAGAAAAAATGCCCTGGTGCGCCCGGCGGCAGCCAATGTGGATCAGGCGCTGGTACTCTTTGCCCTGACTCAGCCATCCCCCAATTTAAATCTTCTGGACCGCTTTCTGGTGATGATGGCTATGGAGGAGATTCCGGTAGTGATCTGCTTTAATAAGGCGGATCTGGGAGATGGTGCCATGGAGGAGGAGTACAAAAAGATATATGAGGGCGCTGGTTATGAAGTTCACTTTATCAGTGCCAGGACTGATCTGGGGATGGATCAGGTTCGTGAGCTTTTAAGAGGGCGTACGACGGTGCTGGCCGGCCCTTCCGGAGTAGGGAAATCCTCCCTTACAAACCGGATCCAGCCGGAGGCATCCATGGAAACAGGAGGCATCAGCCGGAAGATTGAGCGCGGAAAGCACACCACCCGTCATTCAGAACTGTTTTTCGTGGAAAAAGATACTTATATGATGGACACACCGGGCTTCAGCTCCATGTATACGCCGGAAATAGAGGCTTCTGAGCTGAAGGAGTTTTTTCCGGAGTTTGCAGAGTTTGAGGATGAATGCCGCTTTTGGGGCTGTGTCCACATAGGAGAAAGGGTCTGCGGGGTAAAGGAAGCGGTAAAAGAGGGGAAAATCAGTCTCAGCCGCTATGAGAATTACCGTCTGATCTATGAAGAACTTAAGCAGAAAAGGAGATATTAAATCATGTATTATAAGGTAGTGCCGTCAGTTCTGGCGGCAGATTTTGCAGAGCTTGGAAGTCAGCTTCGGGCTGTTTCAGAGGCCGGAGCAGAGTGGATCCATCTGGATGTGATGGATGGCGCCTTTGTGCCGAGCATTTCTTTTGGCATGCCAGTGATCAAAAGCATCCGCCGGGTAACGGATCGTGTGTTTGACGTTCATATGATGGTGGAGGAGCCGGGCCGCTATGTGGAGGATGTAAAGAAGGCAGGAGCGGATGTGATCACCGTCCATGCCGAGGCCTGTAAGCATTTAGACCGGGTGATCAGCCAGATCAAGGAAGCCGGCTGTCGGGCCGGAGTGGCTTTAAATCCGGCGACTCCTGTTTCTGTGCTGGAACATATTCTGGATCAGGTGGACATGGTTTTGATCATGACCGTTAATCCGGGCTTTGGCGGACAGAAGTTCATCCCCTATACCATCGAAAAGGTAAAAGCAGTGAGAAGGCTTTGTGACGAGCGGGGTCTTACGACAGACATACAGGTAGACGGCGGCATCAGCGCAGCCAATGTAAGAGAGGTTTTAGAGGCAGGAGCCAATATCTTTGTAGCAGGAAGCGCCGTGTTCGGAACAGATCCGGCAGCCCGCACAAGAGAGATGGTCGAAATTTTTAAGGAATACGAGAAATGAAACGATGTCTGATCCTTACCGGCGGACGGCTTGATCCGGCCTTCGCCGGTTCCTTTTTACAAACAGAGGAATTTAACAGAGTGATCGCGGTAGACGGCGGACTGAAAGGTGCAAAGGAGCTGGGCCTTGTGCCGGATGTGATCGTAGGTGATTTTGACTCCGTTGATCCGGCGGTTCTGGCATTTTACCGGAAGATGGAGCATATTGTCTGGGAGGTCCACCAGCCGGAAAAGGACGATACGGATACAGAGCTGGCCTTAAAGCGGGCCATGGCCATGGGAGCAGGAGAAATCGTTCTCCTTGGAGCCACCGGAGGGCGCCTGGATCATATGATCGGCAATATACAGCTTTTATACCCCTGTCTTCAAAAGGGAATCCGGGCCAGCATCATAGACCCTCAGAACCGTCTGTATCTGATTGACGGAGAAACTGTATTTCGCAGGCATGAAGTCTGGGGAACGTATATTTCCTTCCTGCCTCTTACACAGGAGGTAACGGGAATTACCTTAAAGGGCTTTAAATATCCGCTGGAAAATAAAGATATCTGTATCGGTACCAGCCTCTGCATCAGTAATGAACTCATAGAAGAAGAAGGACGGATTACCTTTTCAGAGGGCGTTCTGATGGCGGTGGAATCTCACGATTGATGATTGAAGAAACTGGACTGGTCAAAAAGTAATAAACTGGATATTTGTAACCATCCACTTTAGTGGTACCATATGCATCATAAAATGCAAGTGAGGAGCGGATGATTATGAAATTATCAAAGATTGCCATGACTGGGCTTTTTGCAGCCCTTTCCTATGTAGTATTTACCTTTTTGCAGATCAAGATCACCCTTCCCGGCGGAGATGCCACCTCCATTCATCTGGGAAATGCGGTCTGTGTGCTGGGCGCCCTGATCCTGGGCGGTTTTTATGGCGGTCTGGGCGGAGCCATCGGCATGACCATAGGGGACCTTTTCGATCCGGTCTATGTAATATATGCTCCCAAGACCTTTATCCTGAAGCTCTGTATCGGTCTGATTACCGGGTTTGTGGCTCACAGGCTGGGTCATATCGATGAAAGCAGCGACCAGGGCCATGTGCTGCGCTTTGCAGCAGCAGGGGCGGTCTGCGGTCTTGTCTTTAATATGATCTTTGATCCGCTGTTTGGATATTATTACAAGCTTCTGATCCTTGGAAAGCCGGCGGCAGAGCTTGCCCTTGTATGGAACGTGGCCTCCACCTCCATCAATGCAGTTCTTTCCGCCATTGCTTCCCTTGTGATCTATATGCCCCTTCGCCGGGCTTTGATCCGGTCCGGATTGGTTGACAAGCTGAAATAAGGAGTATCCGTTATGCCAAATTACCATCAGAAGAAAATTGCAATGATAAACGATCTTTCCGGGTACGGCCGCTGTTCTCTTACAGTGGCTCTTCCCATTTTATCGGCCATGGGCATCCAGTGCTGTCCGGTGCCGACCTCGATCCTTTCCAATCACACAGGCTTTCCGGTGTATTATTTTGACGATTATACCGACCATATGGAGCCCTATATTGAGAAATGGAAGGAGCTGGGGCTTACCTTTGACGGCATTGCCACAGGATTTCTGGGCTCGGAGCGCCAGATTGAGATTGTAAAGGATATGATCGCAGCCTTCCGTACTCCGGAGACAAGGGTTCTGGTAGATCCCATTATGGGAGATCACGGAATCGCCTATGCGACCTACACGCCGTCCATGTGCAGCCGGATGCGGGAGCTGGCTGCCATGGCCGACATACTGACACCCAACCTTACAGAGGCCTGTATTCTCGCCGATGTTCCCTACGAGAGCGGGGAAATGAGTTATGAGGCGCTGGCCGGCCTTGTAAGACGTCTTCAGAAGCTGGGGCCTTCCGCTGTTGTGATCACAGGGATCCGAAAGGGCCCTGACCTGGTAAATGCCATGGCAGAGGGAGAAGGTGAGGTCTCCTTTTTGAGCCGCAAAGCCGCAGGAGAGGAACGGCCCGGTACGGGAGATGTGTTTTCCTCCATTATCGCCGGGGGATGCATCCGGGGCTGGAGCCTAAAGAGGTCTGTTAATCTGGCGGCTGATTTCGTAAGAGACTGCATTGTGCGTTCCGGAGAGCTTCAGATACCGGTTAAAAACGGAGTCTGTTTTGAACTGCTTTTAGGCAGCCTGTGCCAGATGACGGACAAATAGGCGCCGGAAGGGAGCTTTTTCAAAAAAAGGCTTTTATTTCACTGGAAAATGTTATATACTCATAAACAAGTATGTAAATACAGTAAGGAGATCCAGGAGGAGTATCATGTTAGATTTAAAGTTTGTCAGAGAAAACCCTGACATCGTAAAGCAGAATATTAAAAATAAATTTCAGGATGGAAAGCTTCCTCTGGTAGACGAGGTGATCGCACTGGACGCTGAAAACCGCGCTACCCAGAAGGAAGCCGACGATCTCAGAGCCAGCAGAAACAAGCTGTCCAAGCAGATCGGCGCTCTCATGGGCCAGGGCAAAAAGGAAGAGGCAGAAGAGGTGAAAAAGCAGGTCAGCGCCAATTCCGCCAGACTGGCTGAGTTAGAGGCAAAGGAGAGCGAGCTTGCTGAGAAGATCTTAAAGATCATGATGACCATCCCAAATATCATCGATCCAAGCGTACCCATCGGTAAGGATGACAGCGAAAATGTAGAGATCGAGAAGTTCGGTGAGCCGGTGGTTCCTGATTTTGAAATCCCCTATCATACAGATATCATGGAGCGTTTTAACGGTATTGATCTGGATGCGGCCAGAAGAGTAGCAGGAAACGGCTTCTACTATCTGATGGGTGATATTGCCAGACTTCACTCCGCAGTGATTTCCTATGCAAGAGATTTCATGATCGGCCGCGGCTTTACCTACTGTGTACCTCCCTTTATGATCCGCAGCAATGTAGTAACAGGCGTTATGAGCTTTGCCGAGATGGATGCCATGATGTATAAGATCGAGGGCGAGGATCTCTATCTGATCGGTACCAGCGAGCATTCCATGATCGGAAAGTTTATTGACACTATTACGCCGGAGGCAGAGCTTCCCATGACGCTCACCAGCTATTCCCCGTGCTTCCGCAAGGAGAAGGGCGCTCACGGCATCGAGGAGAGAGGCGTATACCGCATCCATCAGTTTGAAAAGCAGGAGATGATCGTTGTGTGCAGACCGGAGGAAAGCCCTGTATGGTATGACAAGCTGTGGCAGAATACCGTAGATCTGTTCCGTTCCCTGGATATCCCGGTAAGAACCTTAGAGTGCTGCTCCGGCGATCTGGCTGATCTTAAGGTGAAGTCCTGCGACGTAGAGGCATGGTCCCCAAGGCAGAAGAAATACTTTGAGGTAGGAAGCTGCTCCAACTTAGGAGATGCTCAGGCCCGCCGCTTAAAGATCCGTGTAAATGGCGAGGACGGAACCAAGTATCTGGCACATACTTTAAACAACACTGTAGTAGCGCCTCCCCGTATGCTGATCGCCTTTCTGGAGAATAACCTGCAGGCAGACGGCAGCGTAAAGATCCCTGAGGCATTAAGACCTTATATGGGCGGCATGGAAGTTATGGTTCCTCAGAAATAAACAGGAGTAAACATATGGTAAAATTCAATCATTTTAATTTTAATGTACTGAATCTGGAAAAGAGTCTGGAGTTTTATGAGAAAGCCCTGGGACTTAAGCCGGTAAGAGAGAAGGATGCTTCTGACGGCTCCTTTAAGCTGGTGTATTTAGGAGACGGTCTCAGCGACTTTACTCTGGAGCTGACCTGGCTTAAGGACCGCACAGAACCCTACAATCTGGGTGAGTGCGAATTCCATCTGGCTTTCCATGTGGATGATTATGACGCGATCCATAAAAAGCACCAGGAAATGGGCTGCATCTGCTATGAGAATCCGGCTATGGGAATTTATTTCATTTCCGATCCGGATGGATACTGGATTGAGATTGTTCCGGAAAACAAATAAAGAAGGAAAAAGGAAACCGGCCTCCGCTTTAAAGCGGGGAGCCGGTTTTTTAACGGGCTGCGTCCAACTGGACGGAGCGTATTACTGATTGTACTCGCTGTATTTCTCCTCACAGTACTGGCAGCGGTAGGTTTCTGTCTTTTCATCTGCCAGATAGAAGATGTGTGGAAGCTCCTGTTCGATGGAGGTAATGCAGCGCGGATTCTTGCAGTGGATCACGTTGGTGATCTTTTTGGGAAGCTTTAAGGCCTTCTTTTCAGCAATTCTGTCATCACGGATGATATTTACGGTGATGTTGTGATCGATATAGCCCAGAATATCCAGATCCAGCTTATCTAAACCGCCTTCGATCTTGATAATGTCCTTGCGGCCCATTTTGTTGCTTCGGGCATTTTTAATGATGGCAACCTGGCAGTCTAATTTGTCAAGGCCCAGGTGATAGTAAATATCCAGGCTCTTTCCTGCCTCAATGTGGTCAAGGACAATGCCTTCTTTTAATCCGCTGATATTTAACATGGCTTTTCTACCTCCAGTAATGTCATGATCAGTGCCATACGGACATATACGCCGTACTGGGCCTGTTTGAAGTAAGCAGCTCTTGGATCGTCATCTACCTCCACAGAGATTTCGTTTACTCTTGGAAGGGGATGAAGGATGTACATATCCGGCTTTGCCAGCTTCATCTTTTTGCGTGTCAGGATATAGCAGTCCTTTAAGCGGATGTAATCCTCTTCATTGAAGAAGCGCTCCTTCTGCACGCGGGTCATATAAAGGATATCCAGGCTTCCCAGAGCGTCGTCCAGATTTCCTACCTCTTCAAATGGGATGTTGTTGGCTTCCAGTACGTCTTCGCGTATGCTGTCCGGGATACGAAGCTCCGGCGGGGAGATCAGAACGAATTTTACACCCGGATAGCGGACCATGGCGCTGATCAGAGAATGAACGGTACGGCCGAATTTAAGGTCGCCGCACAGGCCGATGGTTAAATTGTCCAGGCGTCCCTTTAAAGAGCGGATGGTCATAAGGTCTGTCAGAGTCTGGGTAGGATGCTGATGGCCGCCGTCACCTGCATTGATGACAGGAATTTCTGCCTTCTGGGCTGCTACAAATGCGGAACCCTCCTTGGGATGACGCATGGCGCAGATATCAGCGTAGCAGGAAATCATACGGATGGTGTCGGCAACGCTTTCTCCCTTTGCAGCGGAACTGGAATTAGCGGAAGAAAAGCCGAGAACATTGCCGCCCAGGTTCATCATGGCTGCTTCAAAGCTTAAGCGTGTTCTGGTGCTGGGCTCATAAAACAGGGTAGCAAGCTTTTTGCCGTCGCAAACGTGCGCATATCTGGGAAGATTTTTCTCGATGTCTCTGGCTAATGCTAAAAGGTCATCGATTTCCTCCACAGAGAAGTCTAAGGGATTCAGTAAGTGTCTCATGTGATTCTCCTTTGCCTTTTCTATTTTATTTTAAGTGATTTTGGGAAATAGTCCACACTGAACCAGTGCGATAGCCGGACAGCCAGATATGGCACTGATTTGTGCCTCGTCATATTCTTACATAGAATGACAAAGAAGTCAAGTAGAATTTGGGCGGCCGTAAAAAATATTTAAGGAACTTTAAAGGAAAAAGGGACAGCGGCTATTGACGTTTTATGGTATACTGTCTAAAGACAGACAACACAACCATGCCTTTTACAGGCAGGCAAAGGAGAGTTCATTGACAGAAACAGAGAAGAAAGCTCCAGTTCCCGTGATCCGTGTAAGGGATCTGTATAAGATCTACCGGGTGGGAGAGACAAAGGTACGGGCATTAAACGGCGTGGATTTTGAAATCTATAAGGGAGAGTTTGTAGCCATTGTAGGAACCTCCGGTTCCGGCAAATCCACCCTTTTGAATATGCTGGCCGGACTGGAGAAGCCCACCAAAGGCGAGATTATCATAGGAAAGGTTCATATGGAACGGCTGACGGAAAAACAGCTTGTGGCATTCAGGAGGGAAAAGGTTGGATTTATTTTCCAGTCCTATAATCTTTTAAATACCATGAATGCCGTTGAAAATGTAGCCCTTCCCTTATCGTTCCGGGGAGTGGCCAAAAGAGTGCGGCTTAAAAAGGCCAGGGAATTTCTGGCGCTGATGGGGGTGGCAGATCAGGAAAAGCATATGCCAAACCAGATGTCCGGAGGCCAGCAGCAGAGAGTGGGCATCGCCAGGGCTCTGGTGGTAGACCCGCAGATCATTTTTGCGGATGAGCCTACGGGGAATCTGGATTCCAAGACCACCATGGAGGTACTGCGGTTAATGCAGCGCATTGTAAGAGAACAGAAGCAGACACTTGTGATGGTTACCCATGACAACAACTTGGCTTCCTACGCAGACCGCAGGATCCGGATCGTGGACGGGAAGATCACGGGCATAGAGACCGGGGGACGGTCAGCCCTGGATGAGACGGAGGAGAAAACAGTATGAAAGCATGGAAAAAGGCAAAGGCCCTGCTTATGCTTGCAGCGGCTTTTATGGCAGCAGCGGGAGGCATCCCGTCTATGGCCAGTGATTTTAAGACAGGCTACAACACAAATGCCAGTGATAATGATCATATATTCACAACCAAGTCTCCCAAGGGGAATATCGGCAAGTCTATGAGCATTTCATTCCGGGTCCGGGCGACGGATGAGGATATGGATAATCTAAAGGTAAGCCTTCTTGAAACAACGGAATTTCAGCAGATCGAGTCAAAAGGTGAAAGCGACTATACAGTTGATTACTATCCATTTGAAATTATGGAAACCACCTTTGTGGGGAAAAATGTAGGAAATATAAAGGCGGGCAATGTAAAAAGTGTTTCCCTTTCCGCCAGAGTCCGCAGAGACGCCGCCCAGGGCTATTACAGCATCCCCATTCAGTTAGAGTGGGATGGGGGCTATGATGTGGATTACATCAATATCTGGATTTCCACCAGTTCCACTACCTCTGAGGATGAGGAAGAGGATAAAAAAGAGGGAAATTATTTTGTAATCGGTGAAAATCAGTCCACACCCAGGGGAGTTTATCCCAATGTCATTGATTTTGGCGTCAATTTCCGCAATAAAAGAGAAACCACAGCCCAGGATGTAACCATTTCCATGGGGCTTTCGGAAGACGACGCCAAATTCCCCTTTGAGATCAATGACGGCAATTATGACCGAACCTTTGAGCGGGTCAGTCCGGGAGAAACCGTGGCTGCCCAGTACAGCATGGCCATCCGTGAGGACTCCTATACAGGCTATTATCCGATCAAATTTACCATTACCTTCCGCTTAAGCTCTGAGGGCGACCTTCACACAGAGGAGGGCGTATTTTACGTTCATGTGGTGTCCAAGGATAAGGAGGACGACCTGGGGGATTTTGACGCAAATGACAGAGTCCGGGCCAGAGTGATCGTAGAGGGATATCATACGGTGCCGGAGGAGGTCTATGCGGGCAATGAATTTGAGCTTGTATTAAATATGAAAAATGCCTCTACTACGGTTCCGGCCTCGAATATCCTGTTTAATCTGGAATCGGAAAAGGTTTCCGACAGCGCCGTTTTTACCACAGAGTCCGGTACGGCCTCTATGGTTGTGGATTCCCTGGCTCCGGGCCAGACTACGGAAATCCGGGCGAAATTTACAGCCAAGGCAGGTGTGGATCAGCGCTCCTACGGCATTACGGTAAAGGAAAAATACGACAGCCCGGAGTTTAAAAATGCAGAGGAAAGCATTATTGTGGATATCCCCGTCAAGCAGTATGCCCGCCTCAGCACCAGCAATATTGATGTAATGCCGGATACCATGTCGGTTGGCTCTGAATCCAACGTGATGTTTGGCATCAACAACACGGGAAAGGTGATCCTTTGTAATGTAAACGTAACCTTTGAGGGAGATTCCATCAAGCCTGTGGATACATATGTAGGCAATATTAAGCCCGGAGAGACGGGAAATGTGGATACCATGCTTACGGGCATTGCTCCGACCATGGATGACGGCACCATCCGTCTTCAGATCCACTATGAGGATGAAAACGGACAGGCGGCGGAGCCGGTGGAAAAAGAACTGACTCTGATGGTGACAGAGGAAATGGAGACAGAGTTTGATCCGTCCCTTACGATGGACCCTGAGCTTATGGAGCCGGAGGAGCCGTCCTTTTTTGAAGCATATAAAAGGTGGATCCTGATGGGAGGCGCAGGGGCTGCAGGGGCTGTAGGTTTCGTTGCCGTGCGTCATATCCGCAAAAAGCGCAGGGCGGCAAAGGAGAAAGAGGATATAGAAGATGAAATTTCCTGATCTTCTGATCATGAGCATGAATAATTTAAGGCGCAGGAAGCTGCGGACGGTGCTGACGGTACTGGGAGTCATCATAGGAACAGCGGCGATCGTTGTTATGGTTTCCCTGGGAATCGGTTTAAATGAGATGACGATGGAACAGATTGCGTCCTGGGGGAGTCTGACTACCATTGAAGTGTACAGCCAGAGCTCCGGCGGAGGGATGCAGATGATGGGAGCGGCTGTGTCCTCTCAGAACAGCGAATCGGAACCGAATTATATCACAGATAAGGTAATAGACAATTTTAAGCGGATTCCTCATGTGACGGGTGTTTCTCCTGTTTTAAACATGAATGTGGTCATGCGCCAGGGAGCCTATATTTCTACCTATGTCCAGTTAAAGGGAGTAAGTCAGTCCTATCTGGAGCAGTTAGAGCTGGCAGAGGGACGGCTCCCGCAGCCGGGAGAACTGGGGCTGGTATTTGGAAATGGGGTGATCCGTGATTTTACGAATGCCAAGACCGGAAAGGGCTACTGGGATACGGGAGAGATGCCGGATGTGGACCCTATGGGAAAACCTATGTTTGTCATTTTTGACATGGATGCTTACTATCAGAGTCAGGGCTCCGGCAGCTCTTCAGACAGGACTCCTGTAAAGCCGCCTAAAAAGTACATGATCGAAACCACCGGAATGCTGGCAGGAGGAGAAAACGGCTACAGCAATTATTCCTGGTATGTATTTACGGATATTGACGGCCTGAAAGCCCAGTTGAAAAAAGTATTTAAAAAGGGAACGCCAATTCCCGGACAGCCGACCAATAAAAAGGGAAAGCCTTTAAATGAACTGGTTTACAACAGCGCAGAGGTCTTTGTAGACGATATGGAAAATGTGACCCAGGTACAGGAACAGCTGGCAGCTATGGGCTATCAGGTAAACAGCCAGATGGACTTTCTGGAAAGCTCCAGACAGCAGTCCAACATGGTCCAGGCTGTTTTGGGCGGGATCGGCGCGGTATCCCTTTTTGTAGCCGCCATCGGTATTGCCAATACCATGATGATGTCGATTTATGAGCGCACCAAGGAAATCGGTGTGATGAAGGTTTTGGGCTGCGATATGGGAAATATACGGAATATGTTTCTGATTGAATCAGGCTTTATCGGTTTTATGGGCGGAACGATAGGAGTGGCTTTAAGCTATGGTGTTTCCGCGATTGTAAACCGTTTTGTAAATATGTCCCAGTCCATGGGGCTTTCGGGAGATCTGTCCCGGATTCCACCATGGCTTTCCATGGCAGCCATTGGCTTTGCTGTTTTTGTAGGCATGGCCGCAGGCTTTATGCCGGCAGTCCGCGCTATGAAATTAAGCCCTCTGGCAGCTATTCGGAACGAATAGGGCACAGGGCGGTTCATAAGCAGAAATAATAAGTAATGCTTCTAAAATTAATTTGCAATATAAGCAGAAATCATATATACTGAAAGCGAATGAGCGAGCGTGTGACTGGCGGATGGTGGGAATAACCACAGGGAGCACGCGAAACGGGACAGAATATGTTCGCAGTTACGAGCCGGCCGCCTGGGCACCTTTTTCAATGTGTACCAGGAGACCGGTTTTTTATTTTACTTTTATATATGGAGGCCAAAACATGAATGTAAGATCACTGGAACAGGAATTAAAGACCAATGCGTATCCGGGACGGGGGATTGTCATCGGAGAGACTGGGGATGGCAGATATGCGGTGACCGCCTATTTTATCATGGGAAGAAGCGCAAACAGCCGCAACCGCGTATTTGTGACAGAGGGAGAAGGAATCCGTACTCAGGCCTTTGATCCTGAAAAACTGGAAGATCCCAGCCTGATCATCTATGCTCCGGTCCGTGTGCTGGGCAATAAAACCATTGTAACAAACGGTGATCAGACGGATACCATTTATGAGGGAATGGATCATCAGCTTACCTTTGAGCAGTCTCTGCGCAGCCGTGAGTTTGAGCCGGATGCTCCCAACTATACGCCCCGGATTTCCGGTATCCTTCACACGGAAAATGGCCGTTACAGCTATGCCATGTCTATTTTAAAGAGCAATCAGGGTGACCCCTCCTCCTGTCTGCGTTTTACCTATGCATATCAGAACCCTGCAGCCGGAATGGGCCATTTCATCCATACTTATATGCATGACGGCAGTCCTCTTCCAAGCTTTGAGGGTGAGCCAAAGGCTGTAGCCATTGAGGGAACCATTGACGAATTTACCTCAATGGTCTGGAACAGCTTAAATGAGGATAACAAGGTATCCCTCTTTGTGCGCTATATCGATATTGCTACAGGTGAGACAGAGACAAGAATTGTAAATAAGAATCAATAGCCATTTTAAAAATAAGTCAGGAGAGAGAAGCATGAAAGAACTGGAATTAAAATACGGATGCAACCCCAATCAGAAGCCTTCACGGATTTTCATGGAAAATGACAGAGAGCTTCCCATTACAGTTTTAAGCGGAAGACCGGGTTATATCAACCTTTTGGATGCCTTAAACGGATGGCAGCTGGTAAAAGAGTTAAAGGAGGCAACGGGACTTCCGGCAGCCACCTCCTTTAAGCACGTTTCGCCTGCTGGCGCCGCCGTGGGCCTTCCCATGGATGAGGTGTTAAGGAAAATTTACTGGGTGGATGATCTTGGAGAGCTTTCTCCCTTAGCCTGTGCCTATGCCAGAGCCAGAGGCGCAGACCGTATGTCTTCTTTTGGAGATTTTATTTCATTATCGGATGTCTGCGACGTGGACACAGCCCGGCTGATCAAGAGAGAGGTTTCAGACGGCGTGATCGCTCCCGGATACGAGCCGGAGGCATTAGAGATCTTAAAGACCAAGAAAAACGGCAATTACAATGTGATCCAGATCGATCCGGACTATGAGCCTGAGGCTCTGGAGCGCAAGCAGGTATTCGGCGTTGTATTCGAACAGGGTCACAATAATTTAAAGATTGACAAGACGCTTCTGGAGCAGATTGTTACAAAGGAAAAGGAACTTCCGGAGGATGCGGCAAGAGATCTTCTGATTTCCCTGATCGTCTTAAAATATACCCAGTCCAATTCCGTCTGCTTTGCAAAAGGCGGCCAGGCCATCGGAATCGGGGCAGGACAGCAGTCCAGAGTACACTGTACCAGACTGGCAGGCAGCAAGGCAGATAACTGGTATCTGCGCCAGGCTCCTCAGGTGCTGAATCTGCCTTTTATCGACGGTATCCGCCGGGCAGATAGAGATAATGCCATTGATTTATACATTGGCGAGGATTATATGGATGTGCTGGCAGAGGGCAGATGGGAGCGCACTTTCAAGGAAAAGCCCCCTGTATTTACAAAAGAGGAAAAGCGGGCATGGCTGGACGGCCTTACAGACGTAGCTCTTGGCTCGGACGCCTTCTTCCCTTTTGGAGATAATATTGACAGGGCTTATAAAAGCGGTGTAAAATATGTAGCACAGCCGGGAGGCTCTGTCCGGGATGACCAGGTGATCGAAACCTGCGATCAGTACGGCATGGTGATGGCATTTACGGGAATCCGCCTGTTCCATCATTAAAGCATAGCTGTACTGCATCCATCGGAGCAGCTGAAAGGATCCCGCCAAAAGACACGGCTCATGGGCTAAACGGTCCATGGGCCTTTTATCCGATTTAAAAAGGAAAATTATGGGAAATTATACCGGCATGAAACGAGGATAATGAGAATGAAAGATCTGACAAGAGAGCATCCGCGTCATACCCTGTGGCGCTTTCTTCTTCCCATGCTGGCAAGCGTAATGTTTCAGCAGTTTTACAGTATTGCGGACAGCAGCATTGCAGGGCGGTTCGCAGGAGAAGATGCGCTGGCGGCAGTAGGTGCCTCCTATCCGATTACAGTGATATTTATGGCCTTTGCCGTAGGAAGCAATCTGGGAGCATCGGTGGTAGTGTCACGGCTGTTTGGAGCCGGAGATTTAAAGAGGATGAAATCTGCAGTCAGCACGGCTTTTATTGCCTGCGGTGTATTAAGCGCGGTTTTAACGCTGTTTGGCTGGTTTTTCTGCGGCTGGATGATGGAGCTGGTACATACGCCGGAAAATATTTTTTCAGAGGGTGAGCTCTATCTTAAGATTTATGTATACGGACTGACCTTTTTGTTTTTATACAATGTATGTACGGGAATCTTTACGGCCCTGGGAGATTCCAGAACGCCTCTGTATTTTCTGATCGGTTCTTCTCTGGGAAATATTTTTCTGGATTTCTGGTTTGTGGCAGGAATTGGCCTGGGAGTGGCAGGCGTGGCCTGGGCGACCTTTATTGCTCAGGGGATTTCCGCTGTGCTGGCACTTGTGACGCTGAGATCCCGGCTTAAGAAGATTTCCTGTGAGGGAAGGCCGCGGCTGTTTGACTGGGTGCTTTGGGGTCAGATTGCGGCCATTGCAGTTCCCAGCATCCTTCAGCAGAGCGTCCTGTCTGTGGGAAATATGTTTGTCCAGGAGATCGTAAACCGGTACGGCTCTGCGGTAATCGCAGGATATTCCGGGGCGATCAAGCTCAATACCTTTGCCATCAATTCCTTCATGGCTTTGGGAAGCTGTCTTTCCAGCTATACGGCCCAGAATCTGGGGGCAGGAAAAAGGGAGCGCCTTCCGGCCGGATTTCACACAGGGATCGGCTTGTCGCTTTTTGCAGCTCTTCCATTTGTGATTTTGTATGCCTTTTTTGGAAGGCAGATGATGGGGCTGTTTCTGGGCGAAGAAAGCAAAGCGGCAATCGAAGCAGGGGTATTATTTTTAAGGATCGTAAGTCCCATGTATTTTATGATAGCGGTAAAACTTATGACCGACGGGATTATCCGCGGAGCTGGGGCTATGAAATATTTTGTGATCGCTACGGTGCCGGATCTGATCTTAAGGATCTGTATGGCAGAACTTTTAACCCCGCATTTTGGAAGCACCGGAATCTGGATGGCCTGGCCCTTTGGATGGATCGCAGCAACGGTGCTCACTCTGATTTTTTACCGCAGGATCATTTTGGAAAAATAGTACGTACACCTGGCAAGCTGCTCCGGCATATGATGAAGTAAGAATATGCAGGGGTGGCTTTCTTTGAAAACTTTTCCAAAACCATTATCCCAGATGGAAGAAAAGGAGTGTCTGGAGCGCTGCAAAGGGGGCGACCAGTCTGCCAGAAATATGCTCATTGAGCATAATATGCGTCTGGTAGCCCATGTGGTAAAAAAATATCAGTGCCCGGATTACGAAACAGAGGATCTTCTTTCAGTGGGGACCATCGGACTGATAAAAGCAGTCAATACATTTGATTCAGATAAGGGCTCGCGGCTTGTTACTTATGCTGCGAGATGCGTGGAAAATGAAGTGCTGATGAAGCTCAGAAGCAATAAGAAACTTGCAAGAGAGGTATCCCTCTATGAACCCATCGGAGTAGACAAGGACGGAGAAACCGTAAGCCTGATGGACGTGATCGAGATGGAAAATCCCGAAACCATAGACGGGCTGATTTTAGATCAGGATATCAGGGAAATGTACCGGGCCTTTGACCGCTGCCTGACAGATCCGGAAAAACAGGTCATTTCCATGCGGTACGGCCTCTTTCGGGGCAGGGAGCATACACAGAGGGAAATTGCGGCCCGTATGGGGATATCCAGATCCTATGTCAGCCGGATTGAAAAGCGGGCGATAGGGAAGCTTCGGGCAGAATTTGAGCATTTTTAAGTGGCAGCGCCATAAATATCTAAAATACAGGATAAAAGTGTAAATAAATTAAAAAAATATGCATTGTCATGGAAATGATTTCCGTTTATACTGAGTAGGAAAGACAGGATAAGGAGGAAATGACATGGCTGTTTTAGTAACGGGAGGCGCCGGATATATCGGAAGCCATACCTGCGTAGAGCTGCTGAATGCAGGCTATGAGGTAGTAGTCGTAGACAATCTTTACAATTCCAGTGAGAAGGCTCTGGAGCGTGTTGAGGAGATCACGGGAAAGAAGCTGAAATTTTATCAGGCAGATCTGCTGGACCGCGAGGCGGTAAAAAGGATTTTCGATCAGGAATCCATCCAGGCTGTGATCCATTTTGCAGGCTTAAAGGCAGTAGGTGAATCCGTTCAGAAGCCTCTGGAATATTATCACAATAATATTACAGGAACGCTGATCCTGTGTGATGAGATGAGAAATCACGGCGTAAAGAACATTGTATTCAGCTCTTCTGCAACGGTATACGGCGATCCTGCACAGATCCCCATTACAGAGAAATGTCCCAAGGGTGAGATCACTAATCCCTACGGACGCACCAAGGGAATGCTGGAGCAGATCCTGACGGATTTCCATACTGCAGATCCGGAGTGGAATGTAGTGCTGCTGCGTTACTTTAACCCAATCGGCGCCCATGAGAGCGGAAGAATCGGAGAGGATCCCAAGGGAATTCCGAACAATCTTGTCCCCTATATTGCGCAGGTAGCGATCGGTAAGAGAGATCATTTAAATGTATTCGGAAATGATTATGACACACCGGACGGCACAGGCGTAAGAGATTATATCCATGTGGTAGACCTTGCGAAAGGCCATGTAAAGGCCATGAAGAAGCTGGAATCCAAAGAGGGTGTCAGCATCTACAACCTGGGTACAGGCGTAGGCTACAGCGTCCTTGATGTGCTTCATGCCTATGAAAAAGCCTGCCACAAAACTTTAAAGTATGAAATTCAGCCCCGCAGGGCCGGAGATATCGCAACCTGCTACTCGGACTGCACAAAGGCAAAAGAGGAGTTAGGCTGGGTTGCTGAAAAGGGAATTGAGGAAATGTGTGCCGATTCCTGGAGATGGCAGTCCATGAATCCGGACGGCTACAGAGAATAAAATACAGGAGCCATATCAGCAGAAGCGGACAGAGTTCCAACGGCTGGTATGGCTCTTAAATTTTGCTTGCTATTTTGCAGGTTATCCGGTATAGTAAAAATATCTGTTTGATCTATTAAACAAATTTTTCAAATCTGTTTGATCATATCTGAATTTCATTGGTTTTATCTTTTTTATTCCCGTTTACCATTGGCGAGTCAGGGACGAAGTGTACCTTTTTAACGAAATAGGAGGAGGGTTTATGTTTACAAGGATTAACAGCAGCGGAATACAGGGAATCGGGGCATATCCGGTGTCTGTGGAGGCGGATGTGGCAAATGGTCTTCCAGGTTTTTCCATATCCGGTCAGCTGTCCACAGAGGTCAGGGAAGCACAGGAGCGGGTTCGGACCGCGTTAAAAAATTCCGGCTTTCAGCTTCCGGCTAAAAAGATTACGGTAAATTTATCGCCGGCAGGTGTAAAAAAGGGAGGAACGGCCTTTGATCTTCCTATTGCAGTCGCAGTATTAGGTGCTTTTGGGGTCTTAGATACAGGCGGACTGGGAGAATGTCTTGTGATTGGAGAGCTGGGGCTGGATGGAAGCGTAAAACCAGTTCCGGGAGTTCTGGTCCATACGGAGGCCGCAAGAGCAGGGGGATTGAGACAGTGTATCCTGCCGGGGGAAAATGAAAGGGAAGGGAGGCTCATAAAAGGAATACAGATCATCGGGATCCGCTCGCTGAAAGAGCTGGTCCAGACGCTGGCCAGGCCGGACTGGAAAAGTACAGGACAGAAAGAGGAGACAGAAGAGGAGACAGAAGAGGAGGAGAAGGATAGATCCTGCGAAGGAGATTTGGTCGATTTTAAGGAAATAAACGGGCAGGGAGTGCTGCGGCGGGCCGCAGAGGTGGCTGCGGCGGGAATGCACGGCCTTTTGATGTGCGGCAGTGCGGGAACCGGAAAAACTATGGTAGCCTCCCGTATCCCCACGATTCTTCCTGGTCTCACCAGAGAAGAGGATATAGAGATATCCAGAGTTTACAGCGTCTGCGGCAAGCTTCCCCCTGGGCGTCCGCTGCTTTCTAAGCGGCCCTTCCGCAGTCCCCACCATACGATTTCACCCCAGGGCCTTACGGGAGGCGGCCGCTTTCCGGTTCCCGGAGAATTTTCACTTGCTTCGGGAGGCGTGCTGTTTTTAGATGAGCTGCCTCATTTCAGCCGCGGCGCCATAGAGGCGCTGCGCCAGCCTCTGGAAGAACGGAAAATTGTGATCAGCCGTGTCTGGGGAAGCTGTGAGTTTCCGGCGGATTTTCTCATTGTGGGAGCCATGAATCCCTGTCCCTGCGGCTTTTTTCCGGATCGTAACCGGTGCAGCTGTACAGAGGCGCAGATCCAGGGGTATTTAAGAAGGCTGTCCCGCCCTATTTTAGAGCGCTTCGATATGGGGGTGGAGGCGGCTCCCGTTTCCTTTCGGGAGCTGGAAGAGACTCCGGAGGAAAATGAATCCTCAAAAGAGATCCGCACACGGGTGGAACGGGCCGTAAAAATACAGAAAAAGCGCTTTGAAGGAACGAAAATCCGCTTTAACAGCCGGATGGGGCCGGCAGAAATCCGGCGTTTTTGTTCCTTGGGAGAAAGGGAACGGGAGTTTGCCGAAAAAGTTTATGAAATAAGAGGATTAAGTGCCAGAAGCTATCATAAGGTTTTAAAGACAGCCAGAACCATAGCGGATCTGGCAGGAGAGAAAAATATCAGGCGGGAACACCTGGCAGAGGCATTTGGATACCGCACACTGGAGGGACGGTTATGGGGACGGGAGAAGGATTAGAACGGCTGTTTTTGCACTGGCTCACCCGGATGGAGGGAATGGGAGCTGTGACTGTAAAACGGATCGGAGCATTTGCAGGAAGCTATCGAAATGCATATTATATAGAAGGAATGGAACTTCAAAAAGCGGGGATCTTAAAGACAGAGGAAAGCTGCATACGGTATGATGCCTGGAAAAAGGAATTTTATCCGATGGAAGAGGAATATTACTGTCTGGCAGAAAAAGGAATCCGTTTTATCACGCATCTGGATCCGGATTATCCGTCACGTCTTCTTTCACTGTATGACTTTCCGGTTGCTTTGTATGTGAAAGGAGATCTCCCAAAAGAAGATGAACCGGCGGCGGCTATTATCGGTGCCAGGGAGTGTTCGGCTTATGGCCGGCAGACGGCAGAGCATATGGCGAAAGAGCTGGCAGAGGCAGGCGTAACGATCATCAGCGGCCTGGCTCGGGGAATCGATGGAGCCGGACATAAAGGCGCTTTGGATGGAGGTGGAAAAACCTTTGCAGTTCTGGGCTGCGGCGTAAATATCTGTTATCCCAGATCCAATTACAGCCTGTATACTCAAATTGGGGAACAGGGCGGTCTTATATCGGAGTATCCCCCGGATACCCCGCCTCTGGCCCGCAATTTCCCTATGAGAAACCGAATCATCAGCGGTCTTTCAGACGCAGTTTTGGTGATAGAGGCCAGAAAAAAGAGCGGTTCCCTGATTACAGCACAAACAGGACTGGATCAGGGAAAGGATATTTATGCGGTTCCGGGACGGATTACAGATTCCTTAAGCGAAGGCTGCAATCAGCTTATCGCTTCCGGTGCTTTTGTCCTCCTGTCTGCGGAAAACCTTTTGGAAAACATGGGCATTTCCTACAAAAAGAAAGACCGGGCGGGGGAAAAAATTGAGAAGGGACTTGCAAAGCGTGAAAAAATGGTGTATAGTTGCTTGGATTCCGAACCGCTCCATGCAGAGGAAATCGCAGCGAGGGCAGGACTTTCTGTAAGCCAGTCCATGGATGTCCTTCTCACTCTGGAGCTGGAAGGCTATGCAGTGCGGACAACAGGTCTGTACTATGTCAGAGGGGACTTATGATATGGCCCTAAGGGGAAACTGACAGAAAGAATCAGTAACACAAAATAAGGAGTTTTACACCATGGCGAATCATCTGGTAATCGTAGAATCACCTGCAAAGGTGAAAACCATAAAAAAGTTTTTGGGAAGCAGCTACGAGGTAGACGCTTCCGGAGGCCATGTAAGGGATCTGCCTAAAAGCCAGCTTGGCTTTGATCCGGAGCATGATTATGAACCGAAATATATTACGATCCGCGGAAAGGGAGATGTTCTTGCGAAGCTGCGCAAGGAGGTAAAAAAGGCAGATAAGATCTATCTGGCAACGGACCCGGACCGTGAGGGAGAAGCCATTTCATGGCATCTGATGAAGGCTTTAAAGCTGGATGAGGTAAAGAATAAATCCGTTTACCGCATCAGCTTTAATGAGATTACTAAAAATGCAGTAAAGGCTTCCTTAAAGGCTCCGAGAACGCTGGATATGAATCTGGTCAATGCTCAGCAGACCCGCAGGATGTTGGACCGTATGGTAGGCTATCGCATCAGTCCGCTTTTATGGGCAAAGGTTAAGAGAGGCTTAAGCGCCGGCCGCGTTCAGTCTGTGGCCCTGCGCATGATCTGCGACCGTGAGGATGAGATCAATGCATTTATTCCTGAGGAATACTGGAACTTGGACGCGTCCTTTAAAATTGCCGGAATGAAAAAGCCTCTGACTGCCCGTTATTACGGCCCTGCAGACAGCGGAAAGGAGGAAAAGGCAAAGGGCGCAAAGACGGTGATCCGCAGCAAGGCAGAGCTGGATGCGGTTATGAAGGATTTAGAAAACGTATCCTACCTTGTGGATGAGGTGAAAAAGGGAGAGCGTGTGAAAAAAGCACCGATTCCGTTTACCACCAGTACCATGCAGCAGGAAGCCTCAAAGGCTCTTAATTTTTCGACCCAGAAGACCATGCGCCTGGCTCAGCAGCTTTATGAGGGCGTAGAGGTAAAGGGGCACGGCACCATTGGTTTGATCACTTATCTGCGAACCGATTCTACCCGTATCGCAGAAGAAGCAGATGCTGCGGCAAGAGCCTTTGTAAAAGAGCACTATGGAGAAAACTATATGGCTGCAGGCGAACCGGCCAAAAAGAATGCGGGAAAGATCCAGGATGCTCATGAGGCTATCCGCCCTACCGATATATCCCTTACTCCTGTAATGGTAAAGGAGTCTCTTCCAAGAGACCTTTTCCGTCTGTATCAGCTGATCTGGAAGCGTTTTGCTGCCAGCCGCATGGCTCCGGCCGTGTATGAGACGACCATGGTAAAAATCCGGGGAGGAAACCAGCTGTTCAGTGCAGCTGCGTCCCGGCTGTCCTTTGACGGTTTTATGTCTGTATATGTAGATGCAGATGATGAAGAGGAGAAGGGCCAGACCATGGGAGCCATGGAAAAGGGAAGTGCGCTTTCTCTGGAAAAACTGGAGCCCAGCCAGCATTTTACCCAGCCGCCGGCTCACTATACAGAGGCTTCCCTTGTAAAGGCGCTGGAGGAGCAGGGGATCGGACGTCCCAGTACCTATGCGCCCACCATTACTACCATTATTGCCAGACGCTATGTTGCAAAGGAAAATAAAAATCTTTATGTGACAGAGCTGGGAGAGGTAGTAAACCGGATCATGAAGCAGTCCTTCCCAAGCATTGTAGATGTGAGCTTTACCGCAAATATGGAATCCCTTCTGGATAAGGTGGCAGACGGCACGGTGGCATGGAAAACCGTGGTAAGTAATTTTTATCCAGATCTGGACGAGGCGGTAACGATCGCGGAAAAGGAGCTGGAATCGGTTAAGATCGAGGATGAGGTTACGGATGAAATCTGTGAGCTCTGCGGAAGGAACATGGTGATCAAATACGGTCCCCATGGAAAGTTCCTGGCCTGCCCCGGCTTTCCGGACTGCAAAAATACGAAACCCTATCTGGAGAAGATCGGCGTTCCCTGTCCCAAGTGCGGCAAAGAGGTGGTGCGCAAGAAGACGAAAAAGGGCCGTCTTTATTACGGCTGTGAGGCAAATCCGGACTGTGACTTCATGTCCTGGCAGAAGCCTTCCACTCAAAAATGTCCCAAGTGCGGCTCTTATATGGTAGAAAAGGGCAGTAAGCTGCTCTGCGCGGATGAAACCTGCGGTTATCGTATGGATCCGACAGAAAAAGAAAAGTAGAAAAAGACAAATATCTTAAAATAATCGAAAACTTCAAAAAACTCTTGTTATTGCTTTGAAATTGTGCTAAAATTCAATTATTAGTATAGTATACCTTTGAGATAAGGAGGGTTTCGATTATGAGCGTTCAATTGTTGGACAAAACAAGAAAAATCAACAAGCTATTGCATAACAACAATTCACATAAGGTTGTTTTTAATGACATCTGCAAAGTTTTGAGTGAGATCCTGTTATCCAATATCCTTGTTATCAGCAGGAAGGGCAAAGTCCTTGGCGTAAGTCTCTGCCCAGGCGTGGATGAGATCGAGGAGCTGATCGAAGATCAGGTAGGCGGCTTTGTTGACAAAATGTTAAATGAACGTCTTCTCAGTGTTTTGTCTACAAAGGAGAACGTAAACCTGGCAACGCTGGGCTTTGCGGAGGAGAACGTGAAAAAGTATCAGGCCATTATTACCCCCATCGATATTGCAGGGGAGCGTCTGGGTACATTATTTATTTATAAATCAGACAGCCAGTATGATATTGATGATATCATCCTCAGCGAATACGGCACTACGGTGGTAGGACTTGAGATGATGCGCTCTGTGAATGAGGAAAATGCAGAGGAGACAAGAAAAGTTCAGATTGTAAAGTCTGCCATCAGCACCCTGTCTTTCTCGGAGCTGGAAGCCATTATCCATATTTTTGAAGAGCTTAACGGAAATGAGGGCATTCTGGTAGCCAGCAAGATTGCAGACAGGGTTGGTATTACCCGCTCTGTGATCGTAAATGCACTTCGCAAGTTTGAAAGCGCCGGTGTGATTGAGTCACGTTCCTCCGGCATGAAGGGTACCTATATCAAGGTTCTTAACGACGTGGTGTTTGATGAGTTAAAGGCCATTAAGGCGTCTAATTCAAATCTGAAATAGGATTTTATCAAAAAGATAAGTAACAGTTCAGCCATGCGGCTGATCCCACGTTTTTTACACCGGCTAAAATATAG
>OHCY01000178.1_pt1 | contig 38782 bp, 28 predicted proteins | sample 1566951 | NCBI WGS metagenome assembly OHCY01 (sample SAMEA3879548, study PRJEB24766) | human gut metagenome | biome: human-associated habitat; feature: feces | place: USA | collected 1985/1987
CAGCTATAAACATTTTATGGGGTATCGGTGTGTGGAAGGGGAATTGGTAATCGTTTCGGAGCAGGCTAAAGTAGTACGATTAATTTTTGAGTTATATTTGAGGGAATACACATTTTCACAGATTAAAAAATATCTGGAAGATAATGGTATAAAATGCTTACAGGTAAAGAGGTATGGAGTGCAAATGTAATACAACAAATGCTAAAGAATGAGAAATATAAGGGAGACATGATGCTTCAGAAAACATTTACAGAGGATTATCTAAATGGTATACGAAAGAAAAATGTAGGACAGCGTACCAGATATTATGTGAAAGGAAGTCATCTGGCCATTATTTCTTCGGAAATATTTGATAAAGTGCAGGCAGAAATGCTTAATAGAGCCAGACTGCTCAGAACAGCTGACGGCAATCAGATTAGCAGTGGTAACCGATATAGCAGCAAATATTTGCTTAGTAATTTATTGGTATGCGGGAATTGCGGGGGAGGATTCAGGCGTAGAACGGAGCGTGGGAAGATTGTGTGGAGATGTGGGACAAGGATGGAAAAAGGAAAGGCAGAGTGTGAAAATTCACCTACCTTGAACAATCAAGATGTAAGAGAGATGTTGGGAAAAGTTGTATGTAATGGGAAATATGATGAAAATGTCGTAAAGGATAGAGTGAAGAGAATAGATGTTTATGAGAAGCGGTTGATAATTTGTTATGCTGAAAAAGAGGGATATCAGATATGTGAATTATAATAGATAGTTGAGAATGTTATTTTGCATAGGGATAAATAAACAGAAATGCAGAAATCTTTTAGATGGTAATAGCGAGGGGAGTATGATACTATTTTATATAGGAGATTTGGCTGATATAGGTTGATTAATTTTAGCGTTTTTACCAATATTGTGTTTGCCGAATAGATGTCCCTGAAATATTGTGCTAACCTAGTGCGCCATTTAGCTAGAAACCATAGTATCAGCACTGTTATTATAGTTTCTGACTGTATGAGTACTAAACGATGGTGGATTTAATTAGGGAAAAGGTAAACAAGGGAGATCTGCTTTAGATATTTACAAGGCATGAAATATAGGTATTATGTTTAAGACATGATTTTATGAATAAGTAGTATTTATAATAATTTGAGAAGAAATTTATCTAATTTCGGTAATTGAGATGATGTTCAAGAGAAGGGTGATTATAGATGGAGTACATTAATGGGTATCGAGAAGAGCAAAGTTTGCTGACAAAAGACGGAAAGGAAATACAGGTTCGTTGCCTTGAGGTATCGGAGAATGATGCAGTGCTTGATGAGTGGGCAGCTCATTTTCGGGAACAGTATCGTTACCTAGATGCTCTGGATATGGAAAGAGAAGGAACGGGGATAAGCAGGGAAGAATTCTTAAGAGATTATGTTTTCCCGGGACAAGCAAAGCCGGGACCCGCAACTCGTGTAGGAGATTTTTGTGAGATTCTTGTGGCAGATTATATCGAATATATTCAGAGTTATTATGTACCCAGAATCCGATACCGTAGTAAATTTAATCGGAACACATCACCACAAGGCAGTGATGTGTTAGGGTTTAAATTAGGAACAACACCATCGCCAAGAGATGAAGCGATTATATTTGAAGTGAAAGGCACGTCTGATCCAAAAGGAAAGAAAAAAGGGTATGAAAGGTTGCAGGAGGCTATTGATCATTCCAATAAAGATGTGGCTAGATATGCTGAATCTTTAAATGCAGCTAAAATGAGATTAATAGAATTAAATAGACCAGAGGAAGCATCTATTGTGGCTCGTTTTCAAAATATGACAGATAGACCCTATGTAATAAAATATGGAGCATCTGCCGTTCTTACAAATCAAAAATATAATGCCATAGATATGAACAAAGTAACAACGGTTGGGCATAAGGCAACAGTGGAACTGCTTGTGATACATACGCAGGATTTAAAAGGATTAATCAACGAGTTATATAGGAGGGCGGCTTTATGCTGATAGAAAATAGATCGCAATATCTGTTGAAAAAGGTTCGTGCTAAGGCAAAGATGTATGAATACCATATACCTTCTGAGTTACATGGGAAGACAGAAAGTGATGCAAATTACCTGCTAATTCTTGCAATTGCAACAATTGGAGATTTTTCAAAAGATGTCATTGAAAGTTACCAAACCAAGGAAATCGATTATACCGAGCACAAGAAAAATCTTCAATTTGCTTCCGTATTTTTTGATGCTTATCTTGAAGCAAAGATGTACGAGGGAGATCAAAAATACTATCTTTTGTTGGGAGCAGTGGTTTATTATTTGTGTGACTATAACGGAAGTTCTAAAGTCCTTGCAGATAAAATTAGTGATGATATTAATCTTGATGCAAATGGAATTGACTTTGTACTATCACAGATATTACAGGGAAAACTTTGTATAGAGTGCTTTTCTGAAATGTTGTATCTGAATGAGGTTGTGAATGCTTATAATGAATTTTGGTCTACAGGTATAGTGTTTGATTATAAAAAGTTGTGGCAACTTAAAAAGTTTATTTACAAGTATGGTACAGATAGGGAACTTTTATTTACAGATGCGTTAATTGCAACTATCTTCTTGAAAATAGAACACTCATCTTATCGCTTGATGCCTATTTATACACAGATTGATCCAGAAATCTGGGGAGATATTTTGAGAAAGAAAACACTGATATCAGAATTATGGCAGTCTCAGAGACAATTGGGTGAGGCTGGTGTATTCGCTGGAAAGTCAGCAACTATTCAGATGCCTACAAGTTCTGGAAAAACAAAGTCAGTTGCACTGATTATTTTATCTGCATTTCTAAGGAAAAACTCAAGTTATGCTCTCGTAGTGGCCCCCTTTCGCTCTCTATGCCGTGAAATAACCGATGAGCTACAAAGGGCATTTTCTTACACTAGCAAAATACATGTTAATGAAATTTCGGATGTAATGCAGATGGACATGCTGGATATAATACTTGGTAATGTACCAGAAACAGAAGAAAAGTATGTTTATATAGTTACTCCAGAAAAATTATTGTTTGTCTTGCGGCAGGAGATCATGTTTCTATCGAACATTGACTTGATTATTTTTGATGAGGGGCATTTATTTGACGATAATAATCGTGGAATAACTTATGAGCTCTTGATTTCTACAATCAAGTCATACATGAAAGATAAAGTGCAAAAAATTCTGATTTCTGCGGTCATACCAAATGCAGAGCAGGTAAATGGATGGCTGACAGATGAACGGGGGGTTGTAATAAAAAATAATATTATTCAGACCACAGAGAAGGTTGTAGCAATGGCAGATATGAAAAAAAATACTACATCTGGAGAACGTTATGCGTATCTTTATTTTGTAAATCCGGCTGAACCAGATGAAGAAGATTTTTTTGTTCCAAGGGTAATTAAGCAGACTATGCTTTATTTACGTCCAAGAGAAAGAAAAGTGAGAGTTTTCCCAGAGGTAAATGATAATAAATATAAAAACGATGTGGCAATAGCATTTGGAATAAAACTATGTCACAATGGTTCCATTGCTATTTTTTGCGGAAAAAAAGATACTGCGGAAAAAATATTAAGTCGTATACTGGAAATAAAGGAAAGAGGAATTAATGTTTCAAATCTTTTAGAGAGTGCAGATAAGACAGAAATAGATAAGTTATGTTGCCTGATTGACAAGGGTTTAGGAAATGATAATGACTACTATAAGGCAGCTAAGGTAGGGGCATTTGTACATCACGGGGGTATGCCCATGGGAATTAGATGTGCAGTAGAATATGCAATGCAGACTGGAAAAATCAGTTTTCTTGCATGTACCTCAACATTGGCACAAGGAGTAAATCTTCCTATTCGTTATCTTATTGTTTCGAATATTTATCAGGGAAAAGACCGCATTCGGGTACGTGATTTTCAAAATTTGATAGGAAGAGCTGGAAGGGCAGGTATCTATACAGAGGGAACAATTATTCTGTCAGAGACAAATGTGTATAATACCAGAAATAATCCATATTATAACTGGAGATGGAATAACTACAAACGGCTTTTAGACAGTGATCAGGCCGAAGCGTGTACTAGTACCTTATTCGCGTGGCTGCGTGCAGACGAGGGAATGGAAGTATATTTAGAGAAGATGATAGAAATATTCATGGAGAGTTATGCAAATGGGGATTTCAATGAAAAGATGGAGCAATACCTGAAGGAACAACAATTTGAGGAGGAAAATCATAAAAAGGCAGAATTCATGATGTATCAGATGAAACAAAATATCGAAGCAATTGAAAGCTTTTTGCTATTCTATCTGATGGAGGATACCTATGAAGAATCGCGTGAAGATATCCACAATATTATGAAGGAAACACTTGCATTTTATCTTGCTGGCAACAAAGAGAGAATTCGGCTTTTACGGATTGTAGATTTAATTGGAGAATTTCTAGTACATGCAGTGGACACTGTAGATAAAAGAAGCAGATACAGCAAGTCGCTTCTGGGAGTAAGAAAAGAAATTGAAATTGAACAGTGGGTTTCATCAAATTATTCGATAATCCTGGAGGCTGAAAATGAGAAAAGTATAATGCAAGTGGTTTTTCCGTTGTTACTCAGAACAGAAAATCAGATAGTAAGAAATTGTATTAATAGTGAATTACTGAATGGGCTTGCAGAAGAGTGGATTGCAGGAAAGACATATTCAGATTTGACAGAATACGTTACAGAACATAGAATAATGGTATATAAACGTAAACACCCCAAAATCATGTCTCTGCAAGATGTTATTACTTTTTGTGATAACTTCCTTGGATATGATTGTACGCTCATACTTGCTGCTATTATAGAAAATGTGATGTATTTGGGGGATGACAATAGAATAAATAATATTTTAAAAATGCTATCTAAAAGAATGAGATACGGATTAGCTGGACAAACAAGTATTCTTTTATATGAGATGGGATTTAATGATCGGGGTATCGCTATGAAAGTAGGTAACATGTTGGAGGAGGTGTACCAGCCTGGTAACAGAAAGGAATTGATTAGGTTGATAAGAAAAAATAAGGGACTGAATGAAAAAATACGATTGGAATTGGAAAAGTATCCAAGTTACTTCTGTGATAAATGGGAAGAACTACATAGATGAGAAACAGGACAGCTTTTTTATCAAGGGGATGTCAGTTGACCAATTAGGCTCGTAGTTTTGCTACGGCGTGCTATGAACGGAGACCTCCATTCTAATCAAAAAAAGATGAAGTTTAGGCTTTGAAAAGGTAGTATGGCTATGTTGGAAGTATGGATAACCGTTCCGTTAAAACCCAATTCAAACGTTTAGGTATCCGAATCACATCTTTAACTAACTGCGAAACCATTATCCTGTTGTAGCGCGTTGGGCAGTGAATGTTATTTTAAATTGTTTTGCATGGAGATAATATAAGAGAAAAAGCAGGATAACAGAAATAATGTAAGAATTTCAGACGTGAGGACAGAGAGGCCTTTATATTTTCTTTTACCTGGTAAAAAAATAGTAGTACATACACATAAAGTAAAATGGAAGTTTGGTGAAGAAAAGTTCTTGATTTTTTGACATTGATTTTATTTGCCCATAAGTATTAAGATTAATGTCATAAAATGTCGGAGAAACCTTGAAAATAGATAGTAGAATATGAGGGGGAGTGTGAAAGGAAGGTTATGTTTGGAACTGTGATTATAGATGCTTATAGAAAAGATGAAGCTATGGAAATGGCGAATGCAATTGATGATTTGTGTTCACCGAATGATACTTATGGTTGGGCGTCAGCAGGAATCTATTGTTTTTGGGATTATTATGCGGAAGCAATACTATATATTGGTTTAGCTGGAGATCTGGCAGAAAGATTTAAACAGCATAATGGAATACTGCCAATTAAGCAAGGATCTAAACAGAAACAAATAGAGGAGTATTTTTCTAAGAATGAGCGGTTAGGATATACAATATTTGTCCAGTCCCCTTTATCTCAGCCATTAGTGCATAGAAATAAGGATATGTATGAGGCATTTGCAAAACAAAGTAACTCTCCAGTAGAGGATCTGTTAAGTGAGCAAGGAAAAGAAGATATTAAAATGGTGGAGGGGATTTTGATTGAAGCCTTTCATAAAAAATACGGCCATTTTCCTCCATGGAATGAAATTGGCGGTTCCGTAATAGGGCAGACAAGAGTAATGGAGAATAACATAAATATTTTAAAGAGTTTTTGTCAACCCGACAACTATTATATAAATCCTATTGTATCTCGTTCAACAATTCGAGAGTTATCTCAAAATGCCGAATGGGCTTGGTATGAAAATTATTTGCATGCTGTTAGAATGAATATTCTCATGTTAGGCATGGAATATCAAGAAGCGCTGGATTTAGTAAAAAAGAATGATATTATTAACACGTACGAAGAAATGCATAAAAGCGGATATATGGAAAAACCGTTAGTTGTCTGATTGTAACTGATAGATGTTTTATTTTAATATGTATTGAGGAAAGTATATGAGAGATGAATTTTCACAAGCTACAAAGAATTATTGGCAAATAGAGTTGGATGGAAATGTAGTAATCCAAATTGTATAAAAGCAACACGTGGCGCAGGTGTCGAGAAAACGGATGTTATAAATATAGGAGTTGCAGCTCATATTACAGCTGCTTCTGAAGGTGGCCTAAGATATGATGAAAACATGACAGCTCAAGAAAGTCTTTTGAAAACGGAATATGGTTATGTTAATCTTGCCCTAAGTCAATAGATTCAGATGTAAAAAGGTATTCGATTGAAAAACTGAAGAAATGGAAAGAACTCACGGAACAGTTAGCAGTTCTTGATCTGGAGGAAGCGGTAGCAAGTAAAACGGATGGAAATAAAGAATTTGTAAAGTTTTTTATACAATGCTTTGATAGACCAGCGTTCCACAATAGAATATGCCAAGAAGGGAGAGTGGAAGATTTTGACAAGGCTATTGAAGATACTATCATTGCATTGAATACGGGTGTTCTTAGGGCAAGGGATGGAGGTATCTTAAAGAAGTCAGAAGGGAAATCGGCTGTTGTAAATCCGGAGTGGAGGGAGAATCTGGATACAATCTGTGATATGTTGGTTGCATTAAGAAAGCGGCTAAAAATTGCAAAGGAAGCAGGTGCCTATTCCACATATGGAGAAGGTGAAGTAATGTATTGTTTTTACGACAGAGACTTGGAATTGTGGTTTGATTCTACAAGAGAGGGATCCTATCCTCAATTTGTGAGACGATGGGGGGACAGGGATTGTGTTTTCATAGAAAGCAATATAGCTGGTAACGCGCTATAGAAGGGCAAAAGGTTTGTGTATTTGCAGTTAGATTATTCACAAATTTTAGAAAGGCTTATTGAAATCTTGAGTGGAAATAACGAACATTCCTACGGTCGGTATTACTGATCCGCCAAGGGTGAATAGTATCTTTTTGCCATCATTATTACACACTCAACACATGTGGAGTCGGTGGTAATGATGCAGAATTGTGGATTGAAAGGGAAATAGAGGGATTATACCACAAGATATAGCGGAATTATGTGAATGATAGTTTGTTTTTATGAGAGATCCTCATTAATAATAGGTGGGTGAATAGATTGAGCAAATGGAGTATCTATGATTGATGGTAAGATTTTTATAGATAATCAGAGCAGAGAGCAAGTTAATTCCCAAATTAATAATTTTGAATTAGGTGAATTGAAATATCGAGTTACTAAAGATAATATATGTTCAGACTATGAACTTTCATTTTCAAATGTAGCGGATGATTTAATAGGTGAAATCGTTATTGGTCCGAAATCAAGAACAACAACAGCTGATGTTGAATTTATTTTAAGTACATACGGATATAATCCAACGAAAATAGATAATTTATATGATCAGAGATGTGTTTATATCAGAAGGTCAAATTTATCTTATAGGTAATTATAAATAAATTTATGCTACTGTATTCGGTCAATATTTGTGGACGAATTTGAATGGAATAATATATTTATGATTATTAGGAAAATGCGAAATAATTACTATCAAATTTTTTGAGGGGAGAAGAAATTTGGAAAAATCAAGTATTTTAATGTACACAACCGAAGACGGAATTACTAAGGTTGAAGTTACATTTGACAATGATACGGTGTGGCTATCATTAGATCAGATTGCAGAGTTATTTCAAAAGAATAAATCTACAATATCCAGGCATATCAAAAATATTTTTTCAGAAGGTGAGTTATTGGCGGAAGCAACTGTTGCAAAATTTGCAACGGTTCAAAAGGAAGGTAATAGAACTGTTGAAAGACAGATTGATTTCTATAATCTTGACGTAATCATTTCGGTCGGATACCGTGTAAAGTCCCTTAGAGGAACACAATTCAGAATCTGGGCCACGAATATCCTAAAAGAATATATGAAGAAGGGGTTTGCCTTAGATGATGATCGCTTGAAGAATCTTGGAGGCGGAAATTATTTTGAAGAACTATTATCACGTATCCGTGATATTAGATCTTCAGAAAAAGTATTTTGGCGAAAAGTTCTGGAAATCTATGCGACCAGTATTGACTACAATCCTAAGGCAGAAAGTTCAGTGTTGTTTTTTAAACAGGTGCAGAATAAAATGCATTGGGCAGCACATAAGCATACTGCGGCAGAGGTGATTTACCAAAGGGCAGATGCGGATAAAGATAATATGGGGCTGACTACATGGAGCGGCAACCGTATAAAACGCTCTGATGTAGAAGTGGCGAAAAATTATCTTGATGAAAAAGAGTTGGATGCACTCAATAAAATTGTCGCGGCATATTTGGATATTGCGGAGGTACATGCTTTAAATCAGGAGCCTATGTATATGAAAGACTGGCTGGAGACGATTGATGATTATCTTAGGATGACCAGACGTGATATATTAACAACAAAGGGGAAAGTAACACATCAACAGGCATTGGAGAAGGCTCATTCGGAGTATGAGAAGTATAAAAGAAATCAGGAATATATATTATCTCCTGTGGAATGTCATTTTTTAGAGAGTATAGGGGAATTAGATAAGTTGGACGGGAAAAATAATTATTAGGATTCTGACGAAAGGTTACCACTAAGGGAGAATTATATGTTTTCGCCATCATTATCATCCACTCACCACAAATGGAAACCGCCGTGCTTCTCGTGCGTAAACCTTGATTTTAGGCGGGGCTGCGGGGATTGTCTGGTGGAAATAGAGTTGTGTTTTTGCGGAAGGTGAGATGGATAAGTTTTCGCAGATAGGGGAATGGGGTAACGCCGTGTGAATATTACTTTAAAATTATACAGTCGCAAAATGAACTATACCACAATACTTTTACTTTTGGGCAAACGTAAATTATGCAGCCTTACCTTTAATAAAGTATAAAGAAAATGCTCTCTTAAACTAGAGCGGATTATATTTCAGGTAGCAGGTTGGTTTTTCATAGTTATACTTTAATAAAAATTGTACCTAGTTAGAGGTTTTGGACATTTGATTAAAAATATTTGAAATGATAAAAGGAGAAGTTTAGATGGGAGAATTTGAAAAAGAAATATTAAAAACTTTAGTACCAGCCATTATTTCAGAGTTGTGATATGTTGATAAAATCAAGCAGAGTTCAAGTGATAATCAAGTAAAACAACCAGTAAAAACGTATTAGGTGCTTGGTATCTTCTCTGATAAAATATACAAGAGTCTATGTGATGCAAAGTAAGGTGGTGAATAATAATGTTAGACAAATTTCGATTAAAGGCTGCGCTTGTTGAATACAAAAAATGTTTTGTTCAGACGCAGTGGCCGGATGAAAAGTATAAATGGGAAGCAGTAAAGTGCTTTCAGGTTAATTGGGATGTGAATTCCGATAATTTTGCTGGAATGCTGACAAAAGCTTTATCTCAGACAGGAAACCTTCTTGCATCAGTGAATAACTTCCCTGCAAAAATGATTACTAAATTTGCAGAGATTGCGCGGGAAGAAGTTAGAGCTATGTTCATCGAGCTTTTTGATGAGAGCAAAGATGTATATGACCGTATTGATAGCTTCAAGCAGAAATCTAACAGCCTTCTTGAAAGATACGGTAATGGCGCTGGTCAGCATTATCAGCACGAAAACGCTATATGCACATATCTCTGGTTACGCTATCCTGACAAGTATTACATTTACAAGTTGAGTGAAATCAAAGCAGTATCCAATGTACTGGAGAGCGATTATATTTTCAAAAAAGGCGCCTATGCAGATAACATTCGTAACTTCTTGGCATTTTACAATGAAATCTGTGCTGAGTTGCAGCAGGATAATGAACTGAAGATTATGCTTGCTTCTCGGATAACCGGAACCTGTTATCCTGACCCAGAGCTCAGAACGCTTACAATTGATGTTGGATTCTTTATTAGCAGACATTTGAACAAGTATGACTCTGCGCCTTCTACAGATGAGTGGTGGCCGGTGGACTATACACCAGCACTAACTGTAGATGACTGGGAAGCTTTGCTTAACGATAGTGAGGTGTTCACTGACAGTAGCTTAGAAATTATGAAGCGTATGCTTGCTTATGGTGGAAAGGCTTCTTGTACACAGTTAGCAATTAAATACGGCGAAAGTAAGAATTTCTATAATTCAGGTTCATCAGCACTTGCTAGAAGGATAGTTCATAAAACTGGATGTCCAGTAATGCTTGGCGATGATGAGAACAGTAAATGGTGGCCTGTTTTGTACGTTGGTAAAACTGCGAAAAAGGACGAAGAAGGTTCTTTTGTTTGGAAGCTCAGAGATGAACTTACAGAAGCATTGGAGAGAATTGATTTATCCAAGGTCAATCTTTATGCAAATCTGGCTCCGCATTTCTGGAAAATTAGTCATGGCAATGACTGTATTTCAGAAACAGAAGCTACTGCTTTTGAAAAAAAACGAGTTGTAGTTGTTCATAAAAGTACAGCTGCAAAAGGAAAATCAAAAGTATCTCAGGGTGAAGACTTTATGATTACAATGAAAAAGGGGGACTTTTTCTATTTGTGCCGTGGAAACAGCATCAGATTGTTGGGACGTATTGATTCTGATGAGGTTGATGAAAATCCTGAGAAGAAGGATGGCTGGTGTGAGAGAAGCTATACCATAATAGCTGAATCACGCGATACAAGTGCGTATACCGGCCATAAGAAATGGTGGACGCCTAATGATAATTCTACCTGTATTTCTGTTCCAGAAAGTGAAATGCAGCTGTTTGAAGATTACATTTTAAAACCATATTTTGATGTTACGAAAGAGGAACTCTTAAAAAACGATTCATCTGGTATTCGTTATTGGTTCCTAAATGCTAAGCCGAAAATGTGGAGTATGGCGAGTATGCCTGTTGGTGAAGTTCAGGATTATACTTTGTATAACGACAACGGAAACAAGAGACGTATATTTCAGAATTTCATAGATGCCAAAGCTGGTGATATGGTCATTGGATACGAATCCACACCGGTTAAGCAGGTTGTTGCTTTAATGAGAATTAGCGCTGAGCAGGATGGTGAAAAGATTTATTTTGAAAAGCTCGAAGGCTTATCTTTTCCAATTGATTTTGCTACGCTTAAGGAATGTGCTGAGCTTGAAAAGATGGAATACTTCATTAATCCGCAAGGCAGTTTATTCAAACTCACTAAAGGTGAGTACGAATTCATTCTTGAATTGATTCGCGATGAGAATCCGGCGCCATCTTCTAAGGGAAAATATGAGTATAAAAAAGCTGATTTCTTAAGAGATGTATATATGACCGAAGCTAAGTACGACAGGTTGGCTGCGGTATTGAAAAAGAAGAAGAATATTATTCTTCAAGGTGCACCGGGTATTGGTAAGACATTCGCTGCAAAACGATTAGCATATTCTATTATGGAAGAAGTAGACGATGACCGTATCGAGTTCGTTCAGTTCCATCAGAATTATTCATATGAAGATTTCATGATGGGCTATAAACCAGTTAATGAAGGCTTTGAACTTAAGCATGGGATTTTCTATAGATTCTGTCAGAAAGCGGCAAACCATCCTGATAAAGATTACTTCTTCATTATTGATGAAATCAATCGCGGTAACATGAGTAAAATCTTTGGAGAACTGCTTATGTTAATAGAAGCAGATTATCGTGACAAAAAAGTAACACTTGCTTATAACGGATTGAGTTTTTCTGTTCCGAAGAGGCTGCACATCATTGGTATGATGAATACTGCTGATAGAAGCTTGGCTATGATTGATTATGCGTTAAGACGCCGTTTTAGTTTCTTTGATATGGAACCGGGGTTTGATTCAGAAGGTTTCATCAATTACCAGAAAGGATTTGCAAACGATACATTCAATACACTTATTGAGCGCATAAAAGAACTTAACAAAGAAATAATGCGGGACAAGTCGCTCGGTAAAGGATTCTGTATTGGTCACAGCTATTTCTGTAATGCTGATGACTGTTCAGAAGAATGGATGAAGGATGTTGTCGATTTTGATATTTTACCTATGCTCAGTGAGTACTGGTTTGATGAGAGTGATAAGCTGCAGCGTTGGGAGAACATCTTGCATGGTGTATTTCAATGACAAAGGATAAAAGCATATTAATAAATAACATATATCATATGCTGTCCTATGCTTTTCAGACGTTAAAACAGGAGAACTATGATGATGTAGCGGTCGAATCGTTTGACGAGATGTATGACCTTTTGGCCGCTATTCTTGCAAAAGGAATCGGTATTCAGTTAAAACAAGGGTTGTATCGAGAGTACATAAATCGTCAGGAAGAACTCCATGTAATGCGTGGAAAGATAAATATGCCTGGCACTATAAAGAATCGCTTGTCCCATGAACGAGTTCTTACCTGTGATTTTGATGAGCTGTCTGAGAACAATCTGTTTAACCAGATTATCAAAACAACAGTTTCTTTGCTTCTGAGAAATGCAAAGGTTAAGTCGGAGTACAAAGATGACCTAAAAAAGAAGATGTTGTTTTTCTCCAATGTTGATATTTTAGAACTGACATCCATCAGATGGTCATCGATAAGATTTCAACGTAATAATCAAACATACAGGATGTTGATTAGTATCTGCCAGTTAATTATCGAGGGAATGCTTATTACTACTGACGCCGGTGATTGTAGATTGGCTTCGTTTGTTGATGAGCAGCGTATGTGCAGATTGTATGAGAAGTTTATTCTTGAGTATTACAGTCGACATTACCCAGAATTGACAGTAAGTGCCTCTCAGATTCCTTGGTCCGTTGATGATGGTATCAGGACAATGTTACCGGTTATGCAAAGTGATATCCACTTACAGAAGGACAATACAGTGCTCGTTATTGACGCTAAGTATTATAGTCATACAACACAAACTCAGTATGATAAGCATACGCTTCATTCAAATAATATGTATCAGATTTTTACCTATGTTAAGAATCGAGATTACGAATTTGGAGAAGATGAGCATAAGGTTTCAGGGGTGCTTCTCTACGCAAAAACCGAAGAGGAAATTCAACCGGATAATGTGTACCAGATGCACGGTAATCAGATAACAGTAAGAACGCTGGATTTAAATTTGCCTTTTAATGAGATAGCGGGACAACTGAATACAATTGCAGAATCACACTTTGATTTGCCTGAAAGGAGTGCGGTATGAGCAGAGGTATAGGAGCGCATGCCAATCTTGTATTGCAAGATGATAAGACAGTCATCTATGAGTATGGCGGCTATAATCTGAGTGAGGAAAAATACAGGAATGAGGCACACATTTATGACGGGACGATAACAATTCAGAGGAGTTGTTTCTTAGAAGCGGAAATACATGAAAAAATCAAGAAGATGCCAAGTGGCAAGAAGAAACTTGTCACTAAAAGGGTTCCGGTGGAAGTAGACTATCCAAGGTATACCGAAGGTGGTTTGATTATTATTGTGAACTGTTCAAATTGCTGGAAGAGGAGATAAAACACATGCAAAACCTATGCTATCAATTAAAAGTCATACCAGCGTTTAATTCCAATATCTACCGGCTTTTGGAGCTTGATGGAAGCTGCACCTTTGCGGCTTTGAGCGACTTAATATTGGACGCTTTTGAATTCGATCACGACCATTTATATATGTTCAGTTTGGGCAGAAAACCCTATGACCCCAACGGGATTTATTCTCCTGGAGGGAGAGCGGAAAAACGTGCGGACCGGGTTCGCTTGCAGGATGTCGCTCCGGTTAAAAGAAATAAATACCTTTATCTATATGATTTTGGCGATGAATGGATATTTTATATCACGGTCATGAAAATCTGGGAGGCAGATCAGAAAATATCTGCCAAAGTAGTACAGAGCCAGGGAACATTATGCCAATATCCAAATTGTGAAGATGTTTGGGATGAAGATGGGAATGTTTGGGATGATGAAGACGATTGGGATGCCAAAGACAACTGTAATGAATACGGTTGTGAATTCACGGACGATCTGGTCATTACTCTGGTAGACGAACAAGATACAGTAGTCAAAGATAAATTGATACCACTTCCAGCGCAGCTCCAGAACATGTGGCTCCGCCTGGTCAACAAAGATGTTGTCGCAGCCGGAGACAGGGAAATGGAACTGTTTAACCGGTTGGAGAGGGCTGGTTTGGTTGAGGTCGATGAGAGTGAAACACATCTGTTTTTGAGAGTAAAGCATGGAAAGGAACATTACAAGAGCTATAATATTTGGGATAAGCTTCAGGAGCGATATGATCTTGAACATATACTGTTATCATTAGCCGGAATATATGGAGTGGTGGAGCAGGATATTCTTTATGAACTGCTTTGCGAAAATGTTATTTATTCGGTATATTCAAAGGAATTGTTTGAAGATACGGCAGAAAAACTTAAGTGCTGGGAGTTCTGGAATTGTAAGAAAACGGCGGATGGAACATCATACATCAGCTTTTTTTGCAGTGAAATTACGGAAGAAATCCTGAAAATGAGGGAAAAATACCCGGTAAAATACTATTGTCCTTTGAGCAGGGAATCGCAGGATATGCTGAGGGCGGGCGGTTGGCATGCCGCCTGCCCTGTTTATGGAGAAACATTTCGTTACCTGCTCTTTGAGCGGGGATGGAGACCGGAGGCGGCGGAAGATTTTTTGGAACAGCTGGTAAAATGTGTTGCTATGGGATATAAGGAAGAAGAATATTTTGCATGGATCAGTGAGGCTCTGGCTGAACACCAGCTCTCGTTGACGAAGGCTATACGGAAGGTGTTTCGGAAATTCCGTAACGAATTACCATCAGCTGCGCTGAAGGGATATACCTGGGGTGAATATGAGAAAGACAGAAAGGACGGGTATCATCAGCTGTCGTTGTTTGAGGAAGAACAGCCGTTTCAATAATCTTTCCGGCAGAAAGCTGCAAATATGTAATTATTAAGAGGGGGAAGGCACTGATTCCATGAATGTTGAGGCATATAATCTGGATTCGCTTCGAGCGCTGATTAGGAGTCTTCAAGATGAAAACCTTCGGTTGAAGGCCTTGCTGGATCAGGCGAATGTTGCATATGAGACGGCGGATATCTTTGATAAGAAGCTGGATTGCATAGAGGTGTATGACCCTGACCAGGGCGGGCGTATTCTTGATACATTTATTACAAAGGAATTGGCAAATCAGTTTTTTTCCATGTTTTGGGGAAGAACGGACGTATATGCCAGAAGAGGAGCCAAGGGAGGATATTTTCCTCAGTGTAATAACCGGTGGGATGCCAGTATATGTCCCAAACAGCGTGGAGAGAAAATATATTGTGAGGACTGCGGGCATACAGAGTGGACAAATCTTACGCCTAAAAAAATCATAAGCCACCTTGTCGGGTATAGGGAAGACGGTACGGATGTATTGGGGGTATATCCATTATTTCCGGACGGAACGTGCAGATTTATTGTGTTTGATTTTGATTATCATGAAAAGGGCGCGGAGATCACCGATTTTGCCAATGTTACAGAGGAGTGGCATGATGAAGTCGATGCTTTGCGGTTGATTTGTGAGAGCAACGGTATTGCACCCTTGGTAGAGCGGTCACGGTCTGGCAGAGGCGCCCATGTATGGATTCTTTTTAAAAAACCAGTATCGGCTGCGTTGGCAAGAAGTTTTGGATTTTTGTTATTGGATAAAGGCTCAGCATCCATTAATTTGAAGTCATTTCATTATTATGACCGCATGTATCCTTCTCAGGATACGGCAAGTAGTATAGGTAATCTGATAGCGCTCCCTTTACAGGGCAGTGCGCTTAAAAATGGCAACAGCGCATTTGTTGATAAGAATTGGAACGCATATCCGGACCAGTGGGATTTTCTTATGAATCATGCAGAAAAGCTCTCAACAGAAAAAATTGCACAGCTTATGGCAAAATGGCAGGAAGAGCTTGCTGAGCTTTGCGGCATTTCTCATGACGTACTGTCCCGGAACAGGCCGAAACCGTGGAAGAAAAAGCTGTTCTTTTCTAAAACGGATGTTATTGGAAAAATGCACATTGTTCTGGGAGATGGTATTTATATTGACGCGCTTAATCTTATTCCCTGCTTACAAAATCAAATCAGAAGTATGGCAGCCTTTGATAATCCTGTATTTTATAAAAACAGCAGGCTGGGGTATTCCAATTATTATAACTTCAGCACAGTTTATATGGGGAGGGATAGTGATGGATACATTTGTATTCCAAGGGGGCTTCAAGACAACCTGATTGCAGCCTGCAAGGAGGCGGGAATCGACTATGAAATTGCGGACCACAGAGAAAAAGGAAGGCCCATACGAGTTTCCTTTAAGGGGGACCTTAGAATACAGCAGGATCTGGCAGCACAAAGATTACTTGTCTATGAACACGGGGTTCTGAGTGCGGCTACTGCTTTTGGAAAAACCGCAGTATGCAGTTATCTGATTTCGGAAAGAAAAGTAAATACATTGATACTGCTTCAAAGTAAAGGTTTGTTGGAACAATGGGTAGGGGAGTTGAACAAATTTTTAAATATTGATGAGGAGCCGCCGGTTTATAAAACAAAAGGCGGCAGAGTAAAACGCAGGGAGAGCGCCATTGGAATTCTGCACGGAGGAAAAAATACGCTGACCGGTATCATCGACGTGGCGATGGTGGGAGCTGTATACAGAAAAGGGGAGTTTAATGAGTTATTTAATTCCTATGGAATGGTATTGATGGATGAGTGTCATCATTGTGCTTCCGCTACCTCGGTGGAATTGATGCAAAAGGTCAATGCCAGGTATGTTTATGGTGTTTCAGCAACACCCAAAAGAGGAGATAATCTGGAGAAACTTATTTATATGCTGATCGGGCCGATTCGCCATAGTTATACTGCCAAAGAACGGGCCATGGCGCAGGGAATCGGCCACTATGTATATCCAAGGTATACAAGAGTGGTTGATACCCGTGAAAATAAGAATGATATTAATGGAGCGTATTCTTTAATCAGTTCCAGCGCTGTCAGAAATGATATGATTCTTGATGATACCAGATTCTGTGTGCAGGAAGGGAGAACGCCGGTTATTTTGACGAGGTACAAGGAGCAGGCAAAATATCTCTGGGATCATCTGCAAACGGATGCGGATCATGTATTCATTCTCTATGGAGATAACAGTGATAAGCAGAATTCTGGCATCAGACAGAAGTTAAGAGAGGTTCCCAAAGATCAGAGCCTTATTTTGGTAGCTACCGGCCAGAAAATAGGAGAGGGCTTTGATTGTCCCAGATTAGATACACTGATGCTTGCGGCGCCGGTATCTTTTTCGGACAGGCTTGAGCAGTATTTAGGAAGATTAAATCGTGATTATGAAGGAAAAACGAAGGTCATTGTATATGATTACATTGATGCCCATATCAGTGTTTTTGACAATATGTATGCCAAAAGGCTGAAGACATATAAGCATATCGGATTTCATCTCAGCTCAAATGGAAGTCTTTCTAAACAGACCGCAAATGCTATTTATGACAGCGGAAATTATACGGATGTTTTTGAACGGGATATTGTGGAGGCAGAAAAGACGATTTTTGTTTCATGCCCCGAACTTACCTGGGATAAAGTAAAACGCTTCCTTTTTCTTGTGAAGACGAGGCAGGAAGCGGGATGTAAAGTGACGGTTATTATAAAAAATCCTCAAAACGCTTTGTATGGCAGTTCGGAGTTTGTCAGGGAACTTGTGAAGGAAATGCAGCAGGGCGGTATTTTTGTGATTTTAAAGGATGAAGTTTCAGAGCATTTTGCAGTCCTGGATGACGGACTTGTATGGCATGGCGGTATGAACCTTTTGGGTAAGGAAGATGCATGGGATAATCTGATGAGAATCAAGTCTGCGCAAGTGGCGGCAGAACTTTTGGAGATTGCATTAAAGAAAGAGGCATAGGGATAAAGTTAATGTGTGTGAATAGATGTTTTGTCGGGGAAAGCGGGCCGCGTGCACAATCCTCTTTTCAGGGAGGGCAATAGTGGCAGGTAAACTCAAAGATTTAAGCCGTTATTTCGGGATACAAAACAGCTTTGTGAGGAGAACGGTGGTATCTGATGAACAAAGCAGCCAAATTGCCCTATTTTCTGATAATTGCAGGCGGATATAAGTGGTAAAAATATAGATGTATGGTAAAATAGGAATGACATACCATAAGATTTGAAAAAGGGTAAATATATGAAAAACATACAAAAAAACACAATCCCCAAACACAGAAAACTCCATCTGATATTCAGATTCCTCCAGGGCTCCAAACTCTATTTTGCCGCCGCCGTAGCCGCATCTCTGGTATCAACCATATTAAATGCTCTGACACCGCAGATTTTTCGCTTCAGCATTGATGAGGTGCTCAGTGGAAGCAGCGGAACCATCAGTAGCAGCGGAACCAGCGGAAGTTACCTGTCCAGCCACCTCTGGGTTCTGGCGCTGATGATTGTGGCGGTGGCAATCGCCTCCGGTATTTTTACCTACATCAGCCGTACCAATACAGCCAGGGCAGGGGAGAATTTTGCTAAAAATTTGCGGGATACATTATTCATCCATGTGCAGAAGCTTCCCATGAGATGGCATGACAGGAACCAGACAGGGGATATTATCCAGCGGTGTACTTCTGATGTGGAGGTGATACGCGGATTTGTGGTTACCCAGCTTCTGGAGGTGTTCCGCACGGCCTTTCTTGTGCTTACGTCTTTTGTCATGATGTTTTCCATGAATGTGAAGCTTTCCTGCATCGTTCTCCTGTTCGTGCCGGTGGTTGTGGTGTACTCCACTGTGTTTTACCAGCTGATAGCCAAGCGGTTTACCACTGCGGACGAGGCAGAGGGAGAACTTTCCACGGTCGTGCAGGAGAATGCAACAGGAGTGCGCGTGGTGCGGGCATTCGGACGGGAACAATTTGAGATGGAGCGGTTTGACAAGAAGAATAATGCCTTTGCCAAGCTGTGGATTCGTCTGGGGACGTTATCAGGACTGTATTGGGGGATTGGGGATCTGATAACGGGGCTGCAGGTGATTGCGGTTATTATTTTCGGAGTGGTGGAAGCTGTGAATGGTTCCATATCGGTTGGTGAATTTGTGGCGTTTGCGGCTTACAATTCAACGCTGGTGTGGCCAATCCGCGGCCTTGGGCGTATTCTCTCTGATATGAGCAAGGCTGGCGTTTCGTTTGAACGTGTGGATTATATCATACGCTCCCAGGAAGAAGCCTATGGAAAGACAGATGAAAAAGGAGGGAAGGAACGCGAACATTCCAGTGGAAAGTATGATATCTCCTTCCAGCATGTATCCTTCGGATATGAGGAAGGAAAGGATGTGCTCCGGGATATTTCATTTACAGTTCCGGAAGGCAGCACCTTTGGGATTCTGGGCGGAACGGGCAGCGGGAAGTCTACGGTAATCCAGCTTCTTTCACGGCTCTATGAGCTGGAGGAAAACAGGGGAAGCATCTGTATTGGCGGCAGAGCTGTTAAGGACATCCCCATTGAGGAGCTCAGGAGAAATATAGGAATGGTATTGCAGGAACCCTTTTTGTATTCCAGGACAATCCGGGAAAATATAGCGGCTTCCGTACCAGGCGCGTCTCTGAAGGAGATTCGGTACGCGGCTCAGATTGCGTGTATTGACGACGCCATTATGAGTTTTCCGGATGGATATGACACTCTTGTGGGGGAACGGGGAGTCACTTTGTCGGGAGGGCAGAAGCAGAGGATTGCTATTGCCAGAATGCTGCTTCGGAAAGCTCCCATTATGGTGTTTGACGATTCCTTATCAGCAGTGGATTCCCAGACAGATTACCGCATCCGCTGCGCGCTGAAGGAACATATGAGGGAGGCTACAGTTATTCTGATATCCCACAGGGTGACATCTCTTATGGGTGCGGATGAAATCCTGGTGCTGAATCAGGGAAAAATAGAAGAACGCGGAACCCACGGGGAACTGATACGGAGGAATGGAATCTATCGCAGGATTTATGAAATACAGATGAGCCGTGATGACAGAGACATGATGGGACAGGATGAAAAGGATAAAAAGAATAAAAAGGATAAGATGAGTAAAGAGGATAAGAAGAAAGAGGATAAGATGGATGGGGGGATAATCAATGGCAGCATATGAAGAACAGGAGTATAATAATCCCTTCAGCTTCCGCATATGGATGAAGCTGTTTCCGTTTTTTAAGCCGTATAAGAAGTTTTTTGCAATTACGCTGGGTCTTAATATTCTGCTTGCGGGAGTGGATATCCTTGTGCCTCTGTTCCAGAGCTATGCCATTGATACATTCATTATCCCGGACCGTTTGGATGGGCTTGGAGCATTTACGCTGGTTTATATTTCTGTTATTGTGGCCCAGACTGTCTGTGTGTATGTGTCGGTTCACGCGGCTACATCCATAGAGATGAATGTGGGAAAGGATTTAAAGAGAGCGCAGTTTAAACATTTGCAGACCTTGTCGTTTTCCTACTATAATACGACTCCGGTGGGATATATCCACGCCCGGGTGATGAGTGATACTTTGAGGATTGCGGGGATGATAGCCTGGGGTCTGGTGGATATGTTCTGGGCCCTGATTTATGTGGTCAGTGTGTTTGTGATTATGTTTATGCTGAACGCGCAGCTGGCATTTATCATCACCATGATTGTTCCGTGTATTGCCCTTTTGACCGTGTATTTCCAGAATCGGATTCTGAAATGGAACCGGAAGGTGAGGCGGATCAATTCCCAGATTACCAGCGCGTACAATGAAGGCATTACCGGGGTTAAGACATCAAAGAGTATGGTCATTGAATCGGACAATGAAAAACGCTTCTTTGAAAAGACATCGGATATGCATCAGGCGGCGATCCGTTCGGCTAAGCTGAATGCGGTCTATATTCCGGCTATTTTGTTTTTCAGCTCTGTAGCTTCAGCTGTGGTGTTGGCAAAGGGCGGCTATATGGTCCAGGAAAATATCATTAAACTGGGGACGCTGTCTGTATTTATCTCGTATGCGGTTGTTATATTTGAACCCATACAGCAGCTTGCCAGACTGCTGGCGGAGTTGATTTCCTGTCAGGCAAATATTGAGCGGGTGATGGATCTGCTGGAACAAAAGCCTAATGTGGTGGACAGAACCGATGTGCTTAGAAAGTACGGAGACGCATTTTCGCCTAATAAGGGGAATTGGGAAAAAATCCAGGGAGACATTGTGTTTGAGGATGTTTCCTTTATGTACCCGGACGGGAAGGAATACGTGCTGGAACATTTTAACCTTCATGTGCCTGCTGGCATGAATGTTGCCATTGTGGGTGAGACAGGGGCGGGAAAGTCTACCCTTGTGAACCTGGTGGGGCGTTTCTTTGAACCTACAAAGGGAAGGATATTGATTGACGGTGTGGATTACCGGGAACGGTCGCAGCTGTGGCTTCACAGCCAGATTGGTTATGTGCTGCAAAATCCGCACCTGTTTTCGGGAACTGTGCGGGAAAATATAAGGTATGGCCGCCTGGATGCATCGGATGAGGAGATTGAAGAGGCGGCCAGGAATGTGTCTGCAGATATGGTTGTGGCGAAAATGGAAAAGGGGTATGACAGCGATGTGGGTGAAAGCGGAGGCCTATTGTCCACAGGCGAGAAGCAGCTGATTTCATTTGCGCGGGCGGTTCTGGCCAATCCAGCCATTTTCGTTCTGGACGAGGCTACCTCCTCCATTGATACCCAGACGGAAAAACTGATTCAGGATGCCACCAACCATCTGCTGAAGGGACATACTTCCTTTGTGATTGCACACCGTTTATCCACAATCCGTCAGGCTGATTTGATATTGGTTGTAAAGGACGGGAAAATCATAGAGCGGGGCAGTCATCCGGAACTGCTGGAGCAAAAGGGATATTATTATGAACTGTATTCCAGGCAGTTTGAGGAAGAGGAGGCTATGAAGGTGTTCGCAGGGTCAGCGTTCTCGGGAGAAACAGATTGGGAATCAGTATACCAGACATAAGGAGAAAAAATGAGACTTCAAGAAGCGTGTGTCCGGTTTAATAAATTAGCAGGTATCAGATTTGAGGAATTGTTCAGCCAGAACGATATGAACATGATTATCATTAATAAAGGGAAAACAGGCCAGCTTTTGGAGCTGGCCCTGGGAATGCATTTGTCCAGCACAAACCTGGATTTTGATGATGGGGAATTGAAAACTAACAAGTGTGATAATGCGGGTAATCCAAAGGAAACGGTTTTTATTACACAGATTAGCAGTGTGATCGATGAACTTATTCAGGAGCGTCCCTTTGAGGAAACGCATTTGTACGAAAAAATCAGCAATATTTTATATGTGCCGGTCTGTAAAGACGGCAATCCCAAAGACTGGATGTTTTTGCCCAGCATCCATATCGATCTCAGTTCACCCCGGTATGCGCAGCTTCGGGATATTTGGCGTTCAGATTACTACTCCATTTGCAGGCAGCTGAGGATGCACATAGAGACAAGCCCGGATAGGCGCATACATACATCCAACGGACAGCATATACAGGTGCGGAGCAAGGATTCAATGCCGTATCGCCCTATTTATTCTGGAGTATATGGCCGTAATGTTTCAAATAAGAACCATGCGTTCTATTTCCGTAAGGAGTTTGTTTATGATATCCGCAGTATGAGCAGATAGGTATGGGTACCGGAACATTTTCAGGAAGGCCGAATCCGGCCTTCTTCTGCCGGCCTTGCCGAATCCGGCTATTCACCGCCGGCCCGTTTTTTAATATACGTCTTATTTCACCCCGCCTTTTATTCTCCTAACCGGCCCCTGCCGGTCAATACTCCACATGCATCACTATATTTTGTGGATAATCTCCATATGATTTTCCGAAAATGTTGATTCCGCCCACATGTTTTGCGTCCTTTTTAATTTCTATCTTAAAAGAGATATAGGGCTGGGCTGAAAGCGCAAGGGTATCAAGGTTGATTTCTTCTGATTTCATCACCCCGTCTAAATAAGTTCCGCTCCCATCCACGCTGATTGTTTTTAAAAGACCGAATTGTGTGTTTCCGTCTGTCCACCAGATCGGTGTCAGTTTTCCGTGCCTTCCTCCAAAATCACCAGGAGAGGTATAGGTAAGAAGTTCCCTGTCATTGATGGAAAATGTAATGTCGGAGGGCCACACATTCCGGTATCCAGGTGCCTCGGAGCAGATTTCCAGGCTGAATGATACATAATTTGGATTTTTGCCGCTGATGAAATGGTTCGGGAAGCGGTATTCCACAAAACCCCTCTGGAACCAGATTAACTGTGCCGCGCTTCTGCCGGGTGAGTAAAAAGATTTTATATCATCGCAGGAATCAATGTAGGTTTCCTCGTTTACCATTCCGCAGGTCGGATGAATCCTGAAATCGTAATAATTCCCAATGGGCATATCCACGCTGAATGACCGCCGCTCCTTCTCCTGGGGAGAAGTGTTGATAGACAGAAACACATCCTCTGCCCTGGAACTGCATACTTTTTGGGAACCCCGGACGCCCGGAAGCATCTCTGTATTAATCAGATTGGCTTCTTCCAGCATATTCACATGAAATGCAGCCGATGAAACAGGAATCGTAAGCTCCTGCGCCAGTTCCACGATATTCATGGACTTATGTTTTAACAGCGCCAGCATCCGGATTCTGACTCTGGATGAAAGCGCCTTCCCAAGCCGTTCAAATAATTCATAATTCTCTTCCGAATCAATGTCAAGTACAATATGCCGGTCTATTTTTTCTTTTTCATTTGCTGATTGCCGATTCATAGATACCTCCCGCAGCTGACTTTTATGCATAGCCAATTTTTACACATAGCCGACTTTTACACACATCCAACTTCCTGCATAGCAAACCTTTTTCAGCCATACCCATTCAGAATGCTTTATTGTTTTATTATATCGGGTGTAAAAGTAAAAAACAAGGAGATTGAATGTTAATCCTGCCATTTATTACAGTAATACTGTATTAATCAAGCCATACCAAAACATTAATTTTGGAAATATGCACAAATATTTTATTATTATACCCATAATATATTGACATTTTGTACAATAAGTGCTATTTTAAAGGTACATTAAAACTGCAAGTAAAGATGTGAGGGTGCCATGACAAAATTTTATAAAAAAGGATATCCCAGACCACAGTTTGTGAGGGAATCATTTTTCTCCCTGAATGGAGAATGGAACTTCAGATTCGATCCCCGAAAGGAGGGAATCAAATGCGGATGGCAGAATGGATTTGAAGACCGGAAAATTATCGTCCCGTTTTCGTATGAAAGTCCGGCGGGCGGAATTGGGGTACAGGATGAATGTAATGTTGTCTGGTATTCCAGAAGCCAGTCATTTGAACTTCACGAAGGGAAAAGAATCCTTTTAAACTTTGAAGGGTCGGATTACCGGACGGAGCTCTGGGTCAATGGAATTTATATGGGAGTTCACGAAGGCGGATATACCAGATTCACCTTTGATATTACCGAAGCACTGAAAAAAACGGGGAATCAGCTGGTCTGCCGCATTGAAGATACCTATTCAACCGTACAGCCCAGAGGAAAACAGCGGTGGCTTAAACAAAATTATGACTGCTGGTATACCCAGACAACGGGAATCTGGAAGGATGTATGGGCAGAAGAAACTGACAGCAGTTATTTAACAGCCCTTTATTTAACACCTCTCTATGACGAAAATTCCCTGGAAGTTGATTATGAACTGAATTTATGGAAGGACAGCTCTGATTCATTTGAAATTGAAACCATTATTACATTTGAGAATTTTACCATTTATTCCGGAAAAGATAAAGTCATAAAAAATGCGTTTTCCAAAAAAATCTCTCTTGTTAATGATGAAATCAAGTGGAAAGTACGATACTGGTGTCCTAAATCACCTAACCTCTATGATGTATGCATCAGAATTTATAAAAATGGGAAGGTAATTGATGAGGTTGGCTCCTATTTCGGTTTACGGAAAATATCCACTGATTCCGGCAGAGTAAAACTCAATAATATGGACTTCTATTTAAAGATGGTGTTGGACCAGGGCTACTGGGAATCGTCCCTGCTGACCCCGCCGGATGAAGAGGCGCTGATTCTGGATATTAAAAAAATACTGGAATATGGATATAACGGAGTGAGGAAACACCAAAAGATTGAAGACGAACGCTTCTACTACTGGGCTGATGTCTATGGTCTTACTGTCTGGTGCGAGGCGCCTTCGTTCTATGAATTTGACCGCAGGGCCATTGAATGTGTGACAAAAGAGTGGGTTGACATCGTAAAACAGCATTATAACCATCCGTCCATCATTACCTGGGTTCCATTTAATGAATCCTGGGGGATTCCAAGAATCCTATGTGATAAAAAACAGCAGGTTTTTACGGAAGCCATTTACTATCTGACGAAATCCCTGGACGCCACCCGGCCTGTCATCAGCAACGACGGATGGGAGCACACAAAATCCGATATTATAACACTTCATGATTATGCGGAATATGGGGAGGATCTTCTTAGTCACTGGACGGATTGGGAACAAAACCTGTCCAATACCCAATCCTTTAACGGGGAGCGCTATGCCTTTGCCGGCGGTTTCCGTTATGAGGGACAGCCTATTATTTTAAGTGAATTTGGCGGAATCGCTTTCTGTAAGGATGAAAAGGCGTGGGGATATGGGAACGCAGAAACATCAGAAGGCGGTTATCTGGAACGGCTGAATAGCCTGACAGACGCGATATATAGTATGGATTTTATCAGCGGATATTGTTACACACAGCTGACCGACGTAGAGCAGGAACAAAACGGACACATGGATATGAACAGACGGGACAAAGTGGATGCCGAAAAAATAAGAACCATTATACAAGGAGGAAGAAAATGAGAAAGAGATTATTAGCACTTGGACTGGCAGGAATCATGGCGGCGTCAGCTGCCTTAACCGGATGTTCCGGTTCCAACGGAGCGGCAGAAACAAAAAGTGAAGCGGCCCAGACAGAGGAATCTGAGGGCGGAAAAACAGTAATTACCTTTTGGAACGGTTTTACGGGTTCTGATAAGGATACCCTGGAAGCACTTGTTCAAAAGTACAATGATACCAATGACAAGAACATTGAAGTACAGATGAATATAATGCCCTGGGACAGCCTTTACCAGAAGCTCGCCACGGTACTTCCCGTAGGCGAGGGGCCTGATATTCTGGCATTTGCTCCGGAGCGCCTTGGCACGTATGCGGAACCGGGTGCCCTGGCGCCTGTTGACGATGCTTATGCAGATGGAATCATTGATGAATCAGTGGTGCCCGATGCGCTGAAGGACAATTTAAAGTGGAAGGGGACTTATTACGGCGTACCCATGAACTTTGCAACCCTTCTTTTATATTACAATAAAACAATCTTTACAGAAGCCGGATTAGACCCGGAAACGCCTCCTGCAACCTGGGATGAACTGGAGCAGTATGCAGAGCAGATTGTGGAGAAAACAGGAAAATACGGTTTTGACATGGCGGTTAAGGAGACAACCCCAATGTGGTGTATCATGCTGTGGGGAAATGGCGGAGATTTCATAAAAGATGGAAAAGCTGTTTTTAACAGTCCTGAAAATGTGGAAACCATCACCAGGTGGGCGGAAAATATCCGTGACAAGAAATTTGGTCCGGAGGTTTTAACCGGAGGTGAAATTGACAAGCTGTTTGAAAGCCAGAAGCTGGCCATGTACTTCTGCGGGCCATGGGCAACCACCGGATTTAAGAACGCAGGCATTGATTTTGGTGTTGCGCAGGCGCCAAAGGGACCAGAGCAGCAGGTAACACAGGCAAACGGTGTTGGCATGTTTTTGACTGCATCCAGTAAGAATAAAGAGGCGGTTTACGACTTTTTCAAATACTGGAATTCTGTTGACACACAGGTTGAGTGGTGCCTGGGAACAGGATTTCCGCCTGCAAGAACTGATATCGCGGACGATGCGCGTTTAAACGAAAATCCATATATCAAAGAATTTGCAAAACCGGCAAATGAGAGCCAGATGTATTTGCAGCAGTTAACTAACTTTGCGGATATTGAGAATCAGGCTATTACTCCTGCATTTGAAAAAATTCTTCTGCAGAACGCAGATGTAAAAGAATCCCTGGATGAAGCAAATGACATCATTCAGAGCATGCTGGAATAGGACCCTGTAGAGGAGAATGTAAATGATGAAAACTTCACTGGAAAGAAAGAGGGAAAGAGCCGGCCTTTATTTCGTTCTCCCCTCCATGACCATTTTTACCGTATTCGTATTTATTCCGCTGATTATCGCTTTTATATTCAGCTTTTTCAAATTCGACATGATGTTCCAGAATTTCCAGTTTCAAAAGCTGGGTAATTACGCAAAGCTGGCGGGTGATAAAAAGTTTTGGAATGCCCTTTTTAATACGGTTTATTACACCGCCTTCACGGTTCCCGTGCAAATCGGGCTGGCTCTTGTGACGGCGGTTGCGGTAAAAAGAAAGGGATGGCTGAACGGTTTTTTTAAGTCTGTTTATTTTATCCCCGCCATCTGTTCCATGACCATTGTTTCCATCCTTTGGAGTTTTCTGGTTAATCCGGACATCGGAATGTTCTGCTACTGGGCAAAACTCCTTGGTTTCAACCCAATCAATGTTTTGAGCAGTCCCACATGGGCCATGCCTACGGTCATTCTAGTCAGCGTATGGAAAAATTTTGGTTTTAATATGGTCATCCTCCTGGCAGGATTAAATGGAATTGATGAGTCTTATTATGAGGCCGCCAATATTGACGGCGCCACCGGATTCCAGAAATTCAGGGGAATCACCATCCCCATGCTGATGCCGACGTTAAGTTTTACAGTTGTGAACTGCATCATAGGCTCCTTCCAGGTATTCGACCAGGTATACATCATGACGAAGGGCGGACCTTTATTTAAGACACAGACACTGGTACAGCTTATATACAGCATGGCCTTTGATTCGTTCAACATGGGCTACGCGTCCACCATTGCAGTGGCGCTGTTTATCATCACCTTTATTATTTCAGTATTCACCTTTAAACATATGACAAAAGGTGAAGAAGATTTGGGCTGACGGGAGGAATACACATGACGCCGACAAATAACATTTACCGGAAAAATGCCGGAAAAATCATTATAACCATCCTGCTTGCAGCCCTGGCCTTTATCGTTCTGTACCCGTTTATCTGGATGCTGGTCACATCATTTAAACCGGAAGCCGAGATTGTATCCTATCCGCCAAAGCTGTTTTCGGGAAGGTTCAGTCTGGATTCCTATATCAATATCTGGAAGCGGGTCCCATTTTTAAAATACTACCGCAATACCATTATTTTCTCCACAGCAGTGACCGTCACATCGCTGGTGTTTGACACCATGGCAGGTTATGCCTTTGCCAGAATGAATTTCCCCGGAAAAAACATCATGTTTCTTCTGGTTATGGGAACCATGATGATTCCCTTCCAGGTAATCATGGTTCCGCTCTACATTGAAATTTTTAAATTTGGCCTTATCAATACGTATCCGGGACTGGTCCTTCCGCGGGCAACCAATGCCTTTGGTATTTTCATGATGCGTTCCTTCTTTATCTCCCTTCCCAAAGGTCTGGAAGAAGCCGGACGGATTGACGGCTGCACGGAATTCGGGATTTTTAGGAAAATCATGGTTCCGCTGTGCAAACCGGCCATTGTATCCCTGTTCATATTTCATTTTATGTATCAGTGGAACGACTTATTGTATCCGCTGCTCCTGACAACGGATGATAATATGAAAACCCTTCCCTCTGGTCTTGCCACCTTCATGGGAACCCATGTGGTCGAATACGGTATTATTATGGCGGGCGCGTGCATGTCCCTTCTGCCAATCTTAATCGCTTACTTTATTGCGCAGAAGCAGTTTGTACAGGGAATCGCAATGACAGGTATGAAAGGATAAATCAAATGAAAGCAGAAATTACTATCAAAGAAGGAAATAAACGGCCTGTAAACCCTCTGATTTTCGGACATTTCATAGAATATATGAGAGACTGTATCGACGAAGGCATGTGGGCGCAGATGTTAAAAAACAGGAGCTTTGAAATATCGGAGCACGTAAAAGACGGAGTCCCTGATTTCTGGCACCGGACAGGTGTAAAAGATGCCTTTCACTTTGAACAGGACTGGGACCACACTATTTCCAGAGAAGGCTGTTCTCTTAAGATAACAGACCGAAACCATTATGACGGGTATGCCGGAACCGCGCAGACCGGTTTATGTATCCAGAATGGAAGGTATGAAGGATATGTCTGGATGAAGTCTGAGCAGGAGGTTCCTGTTTCCATTGAAATTTACGATAAAGAAGGACGGGAATTTTTAAGTAAAACCATTTTTGTAAACGGGGAATGGAAAAAATACTGTTTTGACTTTCGATCCGCTGCAGTTACTTACACAGGAACAATGGAAATCCGCTTAAAAGCAGCGGGTACATTATGGGTGGATGGCTGTTCTCTCATGCCTTCTGATACGGTAGACGGAATATGGAGAGAAGTATTTGAACGGATTAAAAACATTTCCCCTGCTGTCATACGTTTTCCCGGCGGCTGTTTTGCCGACTGCTATCACTGGGAGGACGGTATCGGTGAGCGGGACACCCGTCCGGTCCGTAAAAATGAGCATTGGGGCGGTTACGAGGATAACAGCTTTGGGATGGACGAATATATGGAATTCTGCCGCAAAATCGGCTGTGAACCTATGATTTGCGTCAACTTTGGAAGCGGGACAGCGGAGGAAGCTGCGAACTGGGTGGAATACTGCAACGGCTTGGCTGACACGCCTTACGGCCGGTTAAGGGCTGCCCACGGCCATCCCGAACCCTGGAATATTAAATACTGGGATATTGGAAATGAAACCTTTGGTGATTGGGAAATAGGCCATCTGGATGCCTCCGGATATGCGGTCAAGTATCTATCCTTTTATGAAGCCATGAAGGAAAAGGATCCGACCATCACTTTCATGGTATGCGGCGGGGACGGAGACAGCACTTCCCAGGAATGGAACCGGAAGATTTCAGAAATCATCGGAGACAAAATGGATGTGGTATGCCTCCATATGTATTCACAGAAAGAGATACAGGGCGAGCATGACAGCAGGGATATCTACTACGCAACAGCTGGTTCCGTGAAAAAGTACGAAGGAATTTTAAACGACTCCTGCGAGACCATACGCAAAAGCGGCAATCCGGCTGCTATGGCAGCGGTTACAGAGTATAATGTGGGAACCATTATTGACTCTTACCGGGAACAGACATTAGAGGCCGCTATTTTCAATGCCGGCATGCTCAATATGTTTTTAAGGAATACAGATAAGCTTGCCATGTGTAATTTGTCAGATTTGGTGAATGGATGGCCCGGAGGATGCATTGTAAGCAAGGACGGCCATGCATTTGGGACTGCAACGTACCATGTTATGTCCATGTATTCCGGAAGCCGTTTAAAAGAGGTTTTAGACATAGATGTTTTCTCGCCAACCTACAGTACGTCTGAGCAGATTGGAAATATAGAACCGCTTTCCGGTGTCCCCTACGTGGACGCGGCTGCCTGCCTTGACGAAAATGGAAATACGGTTATTTTTGCGCTGAACCGTTCCTGCGACCAGGAAGCGGTTCTTGAAATTAAATATGAAACTCCAAATAAAACCGTGGAAAAAGCAGAAATCACCACCATTACTTCGGAGAAAACTTCCGATATGAACACATTGCCGGATGAATCCATTGTACCGGCTGCACGCATTATGCAGACACAGTCCGGCCGAATTATGCTGGCGAAACATTCTGTAAATAGAATCGTACTTCTGCCATAATATAGTTTCAAATCACAGACATAGTAGCTGACAGCAGAAGGGTATACTTTTGCATATCCTTGGAGAACATAGAAGGGCAAATATTCGTTCATAAGGGGGTGATATCGTGGACAATCAAAACAACAGACCCAATAGGTTAATCAATGAGAAATCGCCCTATCTGCTGCAGCATGCGTACAATCCGGTGCAGTGGTTTCCGTGGGGGGAGGAGGCATTTGAGAAAGCAAGGCTTGAAAATAAGCCTGTTTTCCTATCTATTGGGTACAGCTGACATGTCCCGGATGATGTACATGTCATTGGTGCCATGTGATGGAACGGGAATCATTTGAAAATGAGGTGATTGCGGAAATCCTGAACAGGGAATATGTCTGTGTTAAGGTAGACAGAGAGGAACGGCCGGATGTGGATTCTGTATACATGTCAGTGTGCCAGGCCATGAACGGACAGGGTGGCTGGCCGCTGACTATCATAATGACGCCGGACTGCAGGCCGTTTTTTTCCGGTACCTATTTTCCTCCCAGAGCCCGCTATGGAAGGCCGGGGCTGGAAGAACTGCTGACAGCGGCCGCGGATCAGTGGAAGGCGAAAAAAGATAAACTTCTGGAACAGGCAGGGCAGATAGAGAAATACTTAAGAAGCCAGGAACAGACAGGAAGATGGGCCGAGCCGGAGCTTGCGGCGGTGCATCAGGCCTTCAGGCAGTTTGCGGACAGCTTTGACCGTAAAAACGGCGGTTTTGGAAGCGCGCCCAAGTTTCCCACGCCCCACAGCCTGATATTCCTGATGGAGTATGGCGCAAGGCAGAAGCGGCCGGAGGCATTGGCCATGGCGGAGACAACCCTGGTGCAGATGTACAGGGGCGGTATCTTTGACCACATTGGAGGCGGATTTTCCAGATATTCCACGGACGGACAGTGGCTGGTGCCCCATTTTGAGAAAATGCTCTACGACAACAGCCTGCTGGTCATGGCTTACATCAAAGCCTATGGACGCACCGGGCGGAAGATGTATGGATGTGTGGCGGAAAAGGTTCTGGAATACGTCAGGCGGGAGCTTACGGATTCCCAGGGCGGCTTTTACTGCGGACAGGACGCGGACAGCGATGGTGTGGAAGGAAAATACTATGTGTTTACCCAGGAGGAGATAAGGGCGGTACTGGGAGAGAAAGCGGGTAGGGACTTTTGCCGGCAATACGGAATTACAAGGCATGGTAATTTTGAAGGCAGGAGCATACCCAACCTGCTGGAAAATGAGAATTACGAGGAGATTTGTGAGGAACCATGGGGCGGTGATGACCATGGCGGCAATGTCTGTCATGGCGTCCGTAACAGCTTTGGCGGCAGAAAAAATGAGGACTGCAAAAAACTGTATCAATACCGGCTTGACCGCGCCAGGCTTCACAAGGACGACAAGATACTGGTTTCCTGGAACGGATGGATGATTTGTGCATGCGCAATGGCAGGAGCTGTGCTGGGGGAAAAGCGGTATGTGGATATGGCTGTCAGGGCAGAAGCATTTATAAACAGCCGCCTTGTGAAGAACGGGCGTCTGATGGTGCGCTGCCGTGACGGAGATGCCGCAGGTGAGGGAAAGCTGGATGACTATGCCTGCTATAGTCTTGCATTGCTGGAGCTGTACCGGGTGACATTCCAGGTTGATTATCTGAAACGGGCAGCTGCCTGGGCGGAGATAATGACAGAACAGTTCTTTGACCGGGAACGCGGGGGATTTTATCTGTATGCTGAGGACGGGGAACAGCTTATTGTGAGGACAAAGGAGACATATGACGGAGCCATGCCGTCCGGGAATTCCGTAGCAGCTCAGGTACTGCACCGGCTGACCCAAATTACCGGCGAGGTCAAATGGCAGAAGGTGCTGGAGAAACAGCTCTATTACCTGGCAGGCGCCATGGACGGATATCCTTCTGGGCACAGCTATGGGCTTCTGACCATGATGGATGTACTGTATCCCACTAAGGAACTGGTGTGTACGCTGTCGCCTGGCGCTGACACGGAAAGGCACAGGAAGCTGATTGCTCAGCTCGCAAACCTGGCCGAAACGTCAGAGGGGCTGTCTGTGGTGGTAAAAACAGAGGAAAATGTACGGGAAATGGAGCGTCTGGCACCCTATACAAGAGATTATCCGGTGCCTGAGGCCGGAGAATTATTTTACCTCTGTGTGGGGCATGAATGTATGCAGCCGGTACCGCAGCTTGAACAGCTGATTCAGAAACTGCGGGAAGAGACGTGATATCTGGAATGCCGGGAGGTCCGATGGGATCTCCCGGTTTCCATTTCTCCTCCGTTTCAGCTGCTGAACCGGGTAGATATGAGGGGAGAAATATGGTAAACTTGATGCAGTGACAGAAAGCATCAGATGAGCAGCTTATGGGGAAAGGCGGAGATTTTATGATAAAAAAGGAGACAGTAACAAAGGCAGATTTATTGAAAGTATTGGACCTGATGGAGACATCTGGCATACGGTACTGGCTGGACGGCGGCTGGGGTGTGGATGTGCTGCTTGGGAAACAGACCAGGGAGCACAGGGACGTGGATATTAACTTTGATGCCCGGTATACAGACGCATTGCTCCGCACATTGGTTTCCCATGGGTATGAAATCACCACGGACTGGCGCCCGGTGCGGATTGAACTCTGCCACCCGGAGCTGAGTTATGTGGATATCCATCCATTTGTAATCAACGAGGATGGAACTGCAAAGCAGGCGGACCTGGAAGGCGGATGGTATGAATTTGAGGCGGATTATTTTGGAAGCGCGGTCTTTGAGGGCAGGACAATACCGTGTATCTCGGCAAAGGGGCAGAAGATATTCCATACAGGATATGAATTCAGGGAAGTGGATAAGCATGATATCCGCATTATCGACTATTTGCTCTCTGCCCAAAGCAGTGACAGGGATGAGACAGGGGGAGCTGTATGCCGGGCGAAAAAATAGCTGAGAAGCTGACATCTTATCTGAGAAAAAAGCAGGAATCCAAGTCATCCAATACATATGAACCATTGTCGGATGCTCATGCGGGGATATTGACCTTCTTTTGGAAACAGCGGCAGACCGGCGGCGCGGGGGGCCGGGACCTTTGTGTCTGCGAAGCTGGGGCTGACAGAGGATCCGCTGGGACTGTCCCTTGTGTGCGATAAGCGGAAAATGGTCAGGGATTTGCTCCAGGTACGACTGATGATAGAGCCCCTGGAATCCGTGGCGGTGTCACAGGTGGACCGGAACATGCGCCCTATTCCGGGGACGGAAAAGGAGTATGCCTGTGATACGTTGATTCTCTCCGTAGGCCTGATACCGGAGAATGAGTTATCTCTGGGAGCAGGCGTAGTGCTGGATGAGCGCAGCAGGGAGCCGTGGTGGATGAACATTACCAGACCAGCGTGGAGGGAATCTTTGCCGCCGGTAATGTTCTCCAGGTCCACGACCTTGTGGATTTCGTATCCCTGGAGGCGGAGAGTCTGGCGGATGGCGTGGTCCGGTATATCAGGTCAGGCCATTTGCCTACTGTCCCCTGGAGATAAGGACAGACGGACAGGTGGCAGCAGCAGATGTGCTGGGGCTGGGGAGCGATGTGGTGGTGACTAAGAATGTGGGGGTGGCTAATGATGCGGGGAGATGTCCCCAAAAGACTGAATAATAAGGCATCTGAGAAATAGAGCATTTAGCAGCAGTTGCAACGCTGTTGCATTGTTGATTGTTTTTGTTGCATTCATGTCACGATGTTTAAATGAATCAGCATATTACCATGTTTCTTATGCTTTGACAGCATCCTTATTTCACTGGTTTTTTGCGCGAAAATTCTGTTATATTTTCGTCAATCTGTTTTTGGCATGATATTTGCTATTATAGTTTAGTAGTAGTAAATATTCCCACATCATTACCTGAAGCATCACGGACTGAGCTTGACATTCAGACAGAATGCGGCAGAGAGGGCTGTTTCAGGCAGTGTGGGAAGAAAAAATATAAAACAGAAAGGAAATGCGCGATATGGATTACACAAGTTTATTTAAGAACAACGGCGGAAAAAAGTCAAAAGTAGGAATTATAGGTGCAACCCGCGGCTATGGCTATACGCTGTTGGCACAAATTCCAAAGGTTGAGTTAATGGAACTGAGGCTGATATCTTCACGGCATACGGACGAATGTGTGGAGGTGCTCACAGGACTTGGATATAGGAAAGAGGATATTATTATATGCGGGAATAAAGAGCAGGTCCAGAGCGCTCCAGGCCATGGGGTTCTTATTGTAAATGACTACCGGCTGGTTCTGGAAAGCGATATTACGGCATTGGTTGAGTGTACGGGAAACACGGCTGTGAGCTCAGAGGTATCCGCGGACGCATTAAAGAAGGGAATCAATGTATACATGGTTTCAAAGGAGACTGACAGCGTGTGCGGTCCTATTTTAAATAATATTGCTGAGAAACACGGCACCGTATACTCTCTGGTTAACGGAGATCAGCCAAGAAACCTTCTGGATCTTTACTCTTGGGGAAAAGTATTGGGATTAGAGATCATAGCAGCGGGCAAAGCCAGCGAATATGATTTTGTATGGGATCCGGACACTGACGAATTCACTTATATGGAAGGCCCTGAAAAACCGCATGAGAATATTCCTGGTCTGAAGGAGTTTTGGCATTATGAAGGCCCCGGGACATTGGAGGGACGCCGTAAGCTGTTAGAAAAATATATGGCAGTTATTTCCGCCGATCTTTGCGAGATGAATCTTGTGTCCAATGTCACCGGGCTGGTGCCGTCTGACAGACGTCTGAATTATCCTGTTGCAAAGATCAGCGAACTGGCAGATATCTTTATTCCGGAGGAAGATGGCGGCATACTTAAGAAAACTGGTGTGGTAGATGTATTCTGCAATCTGCGTGCGCCGGATGAGGCCAGTTTTGCAGGTGGCGAGTTCATCATCATCAGATGCGAGAATGAAACGGTATGGGAACTGCTTACAAGTAAAGGGCATGTGGTAAGCCGTAATGGTAAATATGCATGTATCTATCTTCCCTATCATTATATGGGACTGGAGACGCCTATATCCATTCTGTTAGGAGACATCCTGGGACTGGGTACCCACTCTGAATGCCGTCAGGTTTCCGTCATGACCGGTGTGGCTCAGAAGGATATGCCCAAGGGAACCGTACTTAAGGTCCAGGGACATCATCATTCCATTGAGGGCCTGGTTCCGGAATTGTGGGAACTTAAGGATGCGGGAAATGCGGCTCCATTCTATCTGTTAAATGGTACAACACTGCTGGAGGATGTAAAGGCAGGGCAGCCCATAACAAAGAACGTGGTGGATTTGTCAGGAAGCCTTCCTTATGAATTATATAACGAAGGATTAAAGCTTTGATTGCAACACGGGCTTTAACATGATATAGAGGTGACACAGAATAAAAGGACGCTGCTGCAAATCGAACTCAGTTTGCAGCGGCATCCTTTTTGTAGATGGAAAGGGAGATTTAGCAGCAAAGAGTGCTCCCCTAATAATTTAGAAGATAATGGTTCCGTCCTGGATAACAGATGTAACCTTCTTTAAAGCTTCAATATCATCTAACGGATTGCCTTCCAGGACTGCAAAATCAGCTGCTTTTCCTTCCGCGATAGAGCCGGTGCTTTTGTCTGCCCCGCAGATCCGAGCCGCGTTGATTGTGATTCCGGCCAGTACATCCCGGTTTTTAGCGCCCAGGCCAGAGATATAGCATGCTTCCTGCGCCAAGCCCTGATGCAGCCCGTCAGTGCCAATGCCAAACTTAAGTCCGCCCTCAATGGCGCCGGATAAGCATTTGCAGATAATTTCCTTTTCACGAAGGCTCCCCTCCCTGTCATGAGGCGAAAACTTGAATAACAGCTGGTCATTCAGAGCGTAGCTGGGAGTATATACCACCCAGCGGTCCTCTTTTTTAACCCGCTCCACCTGGGGCTGGGTGATATAATACACATGTTCCAGACAGTCAATGCCCGCAGTCAGACAGTCGTCTAATCCCTGTCCTCCTGAACAATGGCAGGCTGTGGTTATATTCACGCTTTTTGCTTCTTCCACCACTGCCCTCAGTTCCTCTAAGGTCAAAAAGTGATAGATGAAAGGGGTTGCATTGATTACCTTTGTCATGAATACTTTCAGAAAATCAACACCACGGGCAATATTTTCCCTGGAGGTCCTGCGGAAATCTTCCGCGCCGCAATGGGGCATTCCTACATATCCGTGTCCGTGGCTGCTGCGCATGCCGATGCCGCTGACAACCAGCTTCGGTCCCGCGATCCGTCCTTCCTTCTGCGCCTTTTTACATGTTACATCAATATAGAATCTGTCTCCCAGACATCTGGAGGTAGTTACACCGGCTGCCAGGTCGTCCTTCATGGTTTTAATGGCGCGTATGGTCTGCTCTGCCTCGCAGTCCTCCATTTTAACCAGGTGATTTTCAAGTCTGGCGTCTAATGCCAGATGGTTATGACAGTCAATCATACCGGGGATGATTACCTTATCGCCATAATCAATTACGTTTGTTTGCTCTGGTATTTCAACCTGAGAGATATTATCGTATATTTTTTGTATTTTTCCATTTTCAATCAGAAGTCCGCTGTTTTCCATAACTTCCAGCTGATCGCGCGCTATGATTTTGTTTGCTTTAATGATATAACGTTCCATAAAAGTCCTCCCTTTTTTCAATGCAAATAAGCTTATCAATTTTTCTGCTGCCTTTTAGCAGCCCTTCTGGCAAAGAATCCGGTCAAAATAGGGGTCAGAATGGCTGTGATAACAACAGCGCCAGCCACCTGCGCGGTAGCCACGCCCACTACCGGCTCCAGGGAAGGATCCGCCATGGCAACGGATGCAGGTACAGCTACAGCATTGCCTCCGGTGGTACCAATGGCCATTCCCATCGGATCTGGTTTTCTTCGAATCAGGCTGTACAGGTAATAGGTTAACACACCCGTAAACAAAACAGTTATAAGTCCAAGGACAATACCGCCGGCACCGGCCTTTGCGATAGTAAACAGGCTTGTATTGGCTCCCAGCACAAAACCGTTAAAGGGAAGCAGCATAGCTAATCCGTTGGATAACAGCATCTTGAAGTCTTCATCCAGATTGCCCAAAATCATACCGATAATCAGAGGAACTATAGCTGCTACCAGAGACAGAATTGGAATTTCCGCAAGGCCGGTGGTGCCCAGTGCAATCATGGTTAGAAATGGACCGTCGTTTAAGGACAGGATTGCAATGGCTCCTACGTCTGTATTGTCTCCAAATTCTTTTGCCAGGGCAGTGTAGATGGCACCGTTGGAGTTCGTGACAGCTGTGATAACTGCCAATGGAGTAAGACCTAAAATTCCCATGGGTCCGAACAGCCTGTTAAGGCCCAGGCCAAGCAATACACCGATGGCATATTTTAAAATAGTCAGCACTGCTCCCTTGTAGAGGGGAAGGGCTGCCTGTTTGAAATTAATGGTTGCACCGCTGCACAGGATGAACAGGCCTACCAGCGTAGAGGTTCCTGTTTTAA
>OHCY01000179.1_pt1 | contig 38644 bp, 53 predicted proteins | sample 1566951 | NCBI WGS metagenome assembly OHCY01 (sample SAMEA3879548, study PRJEB24766) | human gut metagenome | biome: human-associated habitat; feature: feces | place: USA | collected 1985/1987
TTTTCTCACCTCCTAACTTGCTGCGATCCAAGATGTACAGATCGTCCGCTCTGCATAATCTTTCTTTTCCACATCCAGAGAAATCTTGCCTCCTATACGATATCTTCCAGTTCCAATGATCGTCCCTGCGACTACTTCCGGGCACGCGCAAAATACGTGATATTTCGGCTGGAATTCTTCCGGGATGGCCACCTCGTCAAAATCATTGAAAGACCCGCTGTTCGGAAACTGCGCCAGCATCTCAATTTTGCAGTGTACGATCTTGCCGATCTTATACAACCACACCTGCACGTGATTACTGCTGTTTACATTGGAGTACGGCCCTCTCACCTGTCCGGAATCATGTTCCTTGATCCCCATCAATTCTTGATCTCCCAGTAATAACTTTCCGTGAAACCTCACATCTTGATAGAAATCATATCCCTCTTCTCTGTCACTTGCTGTTCCACCAAAAGCAATGCTCCTTCCTTTATTTGCAACATCCAACGCCCGGAACTGCGCGGGAACAATCACTTCTTCCTGTTTGTTTCCGTTTAAGTCTGTGATTGTAACAATCACAAAATACACATACGATGCAGATATTTGTCCATTTCCTATTACAGACGAAATTTCCCCACTTGCTGCATTTGGCTTCGTTTCACTGACTTTGACTAAGGATCCGGTACTCGTTTTCTTGTACTCTATTTTTATGCTGGTCGCGATGTTGGAGCTGTTTAACGTCCTGTCCACCTTCCATGTTCCAGACACTTTGATATAGGTTCCGTCTCCCATAGCGTTCCCTTTTGAGTCACACCGCAGCGCTTTTAGATTTGTAATTGTCGGTTGGATATACGCAATTTTCCAGACTGCATACAAGGTGATATCCACATCTGTGCCGTAAGTAGACCCCGGCATGTACGACACCTCTCCAGCAGATGACGTTGCCCAACCCATAAATACATACCCGTCTCGTGTAGGGCGTGCAGAGGATAGGGTTAAGTTTGACCCATATATTTTCTTTTGACTGCCCGGCGCGCCCGTTCCTCCGTTTGCATTGTAAGATACGGTATGTTCCCACGTGATAGCCGAGAGTGCGTAACTTCCGCTTGCTGAGATTGTGGACGGGTTGATTCCCGTGTTAATTGTTGCGGAAAATCCTATGTTCTTGGGCTGTCCGCTTGTCGGCATCGTAATACGGAATGTCTTAGTTCCGCCAATGTTTGTCCATATCCAGTTCCCTCCACCGCTTCCAACTGCAAATGTTGCGCTTCCGGAGGTGTTCTGCCCGTCACAGCTCATGCTGTATGGTGCACCGCCATAATTGTATCCGCCCCAGTCAAACGCAATATCAAACCGGAGATCTACATCGTACTGATGCGTAAGGTTTACATCTCCTACGCCACGGACTGCCGTGACATAGATTCTCCCCGTTCCTGCCATAAGTCCCTCCTACTCAATATATATCAGTGACAGATGCCCGTCCCCATTGTCCAACATTGCATAGTTACCTACACCAACCCTTTTGGCGCTTAGGTTATCAACTTCTGCCACCGGCATATATGCTTTTTCATTTCCAAAATACGCCAGCCCTTTGTCTCCTTCGTAAAATCCTAGTCGCGAGTTCGTCAACCTTGCCTTAAGGTCATTACTTGTTCCACCCAGTTCCAAAAACGGCGTAACTCCATCCGACCCCTGTCGCACCCATGTATCGATAACTTCCGTCTTGCCGTCTACGTAAGTTACGGTATTCTTGAACTCGGCGCGAACCTCATTCTTGTACTTTTCGAGACTGGTATTTATATTATTGACACTGGAGATTGCTGTGTTGGCGGATTCCTGTGCGTTTCCTGCCGCATCTTTCGCGTCTTCGATGTCTCCCGTGTATGCTTCTACCCATTTTTCGCCGTCCCAGTACTTAAGGACGTTGTTTACCGTGTCGTACCAGAGTTTAGTCTTATCGTCTGGTGGTGTTTCGGATTTTATTGCTCCATCCGTACCATCTTTGCCGTCATCCCCTTTATATTTCGACCACTGGTAATCTGCCGGATTGTTGCTTTCTGTCGGCACTTCCTTGTTGTATGCGAACCCGATGTAATATTTTCCATTCGGACTGTCAGACATCCCGTTTCCTCTGGCATCATCCGCATACCTTACCCATGTGTAGTAAGTTTTTCCGTCCGCTCCGGGCTTCCCGGGTATGCCCTCTCCGGTGATCCTTGCCCACTGGTAATCTTCCGGATTATTGGACATTACTGGAGTCACCTTATTGTAGGCAATTCCTAAGTATTCCTTTCCATCTGGACTGCTGGACATCCCGTTTCCATACTCGTCATCAGCAAATTTAAACCATGTGTAATAAGTTGTTCCGTCCTGACCATCCTCTCCGTCCATTACATCCGTAATCGTAACCTCGTAATATCCACGCTTTACTCCGCTTTCGAACGCCGTAAAAGAGTACACTGCTTTTACATCCACATCCTCGGCGTTTACCGTGACACTCTTGCCAACGTAAAACTCTGTCCCATCTTTACTCCATCGGATTTCCAGATCGCCCGTGACGTCCACGCCGTTATCGTAAGCGTAAGCTGTCAGAGTAGTGCTACCGATGCCATTTTTAAAGATAATGCCGTTGTTTGTTGAGATAGAGCAAGTGTAAACCTTATTTTTGTTAATAAGGTCTTGCATCCTCTGTAATAAGCTGTCCGAAATTTCGGATGTAAGCTCTTTGTAGTTGCTAAACACTGTCTTGGCAGTCTTTGGATTGGTAAGGCTTCGTACCTGCTCCGACACCCTCGCCTGTAGATAGAGGACTGGTGTCCACTCCTGATCCTGCATCCTCACGGTGTCCCCGATGTTGGTGTCAAAATATCCATCCACCTCGTAGGTCACTACCGGTTCGGATGCAACTTTTAGATCAGATAATGCCATACTATAGAGCTTGTCCTTGCTGTCTGTATCGTACTCTTTTCGCATCAGGATATAAGCGTCCTCTTTATTCACAATGTTGGATGGGAACCGGTCCCTTGCCTGTGGTGCCCGGATGATTGCGCCGTCTGTAAAGTACTCAATATTCCCGTTTTCATCGTATTCTTTCTTGTCCAGACCATTGATTGTCAGACCATCCTTTCCGGTCGGCTGGATGCATGTATATAACTTTTCTGCATCCGTGGTCTTACGGATTCCGGTAATCCCTTTCCCGTACCTCAGTACGATGTCATTCCGGTATTCTCCGACTCCGCTGTTGGTGTCGGAGTGTTCTCGGTAGACATTCAGGACGATCTCTTTTAAGGAGTAGTCTTTGTTTAAGACTGTTTCAAATTCGATCTCCGCAGAAAATACGTTCGCCAAGGAAAACAGCCTCTTTAATACAGACGTTGTGCCTGTCCACTCATTGGTGATCCGCTTATCTGATACCTCGTTAAGCCCCAATTTCAGTGTTCTTTCCGCGTCAAATATGGCAAGGTACTCTTCAAAACTCATCGCCTGTCCTGCCTTGTATTCCCCTGCATCCTCGTTGATTAGCTCAAAAGATAACGACCACGCCGTAGCTGTGATCGTCTCCTCTGTCTGCTCAGTGTTTACGATGTTTAGATAGTAGGATTTCCCTTTGTGTATAAACGCCACCTTATTTCCGGCGGTAACATTCTCTGCATCCTGATGCTTTGCGGACACCGTAAAGGTGTAAGTATTTGCCGTACCCTGTAAGTATTCGTGCAGCTCGTCTCCCCAGTAGTGCATGGATTTTTTATGTGCATTATCCATAAATGCTACTGGTGTGTTATTTGCACTTAAAATCGCAATTCTAATGCTGCCCATTACAAGTATACCTCCCGTATTTTTGCTTTGATATGCGGCGGTGGAGATGAAAAGGAAGAATAGCAGAACTGGACTTCCGTCGTCCCAGGTGGAACTTTTGGATAATTGGATCCATTAATCTCATCTCCTTTTGCCGGCATCCCATTTACATAGACTTTCGTACTCTCTCCATCTATAGAAACCACGTCACCGACACGATACCGGTTCGGCACGTCCTTATACTTATCGACATTATCTTTCCGGAACCAGATACTTTTTAAATAATTGTGCGTAACCAGCTGGTTTCCAAGATCTCTACTTCCCCACTGCCCGATCCAGACCTGTATCTTCTCACACGCCATGTCTTTAATCTCCGGGATAGTAAAATAATAATACTGACCGTACCAAAAAATCCGAAGCCGGTCACCCTCTTTTAAGAAATCATTATGACCGCCACCCATCTTCAAATTAAATGGGTTTCCCTCATAAGCTGTCGGCTGGAAATCCAGTGTCTTGATCTTCTTGTTTTGTGGTGCGAACCAGTCCACATGCGCCGTATTACCAACCGTATCACTCTTGTTAATAGACATGGCACATATCACCTTGTTATCTCCTGTCAGAAACGCAATGGTCTGCGCTCCCGTCTGTCCCATCAATCCGGTTTCAAACCAGTGCTGTGTGTAGCAGTAAAAGTTCTTTGCACCACGTCTTCCCTCGCTGTCCACCGGAATAGTAAGTGTTTTCATTCCACCGTTCCAGTACCCGGATGTTGCTTGTCCACCTTTTAATGCCATGACGTTATATCCGGCAACATTCTTGACTTCGAGCGTCCCCTGTGTGGTATTCTCTGGATTTTGGTAAGAGGTTCCATGATCATCTTGAAACAGGCTGTATCCATCAAACAGGTTTTCAGACGCTTTGTAATTCTCTCCGTCTGCTTCTTCCTCTTTCCCTAGCTGGATCACTCCGTACTGGCTCACAAGTCCGATAAATCCGTTTTCATGATTGTGCGTGATCTCGTAGTCCACATCTGCCCATTCGGTGCCGTTGTTTTGGATGGTAATTGTCTGGTAGCCGCTCTGTTGGACTCCATAAAAGTCGAATTCTGCGGTGGAGTATGCTACCCCGTCCGGGATGAGCCATGTGATTGTGCCTTTTCCAAACATTGCAACCTGTGTTATATCAAAATTGCCGTCAGGGACAGCATAAAAATAGCGATCCGGATAATTCCCAAACACAAGCCTTTTCGGCTCTGTGACGTTTAGGATTTTCTGAATCGCGTCATAGCTTGCTAAGATGTCTCCTTTAATTTCAAATGGCATTTCAAGCGTCTTTGATTTATATGTTGTATAGCCAAAATCCTCTCCTTTTGCACTTTCTGCTCCGTCAAGGAGTCCCGACTCTCTATTTGCTCCACTAAACGGAGAGAACCCGGACAATACACTTAAGTATCGCCCGAGTTCCTGATCGTCAAATTTTACTGATAGGCTCAATTTCTATCCCCTCCTAACATCTTCCGAAAACTTGAATTCTTTTCTATTTGTTTTTCCATCGGTGTTGCAAGTACTCTGGATGTCTCCACGGAATCGATTTTATTGATAATTTCAAGCGGTCGGTTTGCGAGTCTGGATAATCGATCTACCGCGTAGATCAGATCGCTATTATCTGTCGTTCTGACCGCTGATCTGGAAGCGACATATCCACTTGCTGTCGGGCTTGCAGACGTTGTAACACCAAGAGCAGCTCCCTGTATCCGGGACACCATCTTGTTTGCCTGTTTTTCCATGTCTTTGTATGGGATATTATCCTCGAATCCAACCCCTATACCGAGAGCCATGTTTTTTCCGACCTGATCCCTAAATACACGGGATGGGGAATGGATCCCAAGTTTGCTTTTAACCCAATTCAAGGCATCTGTAGCAGCGCTCACAGCGGCATCTACTAGCTGTCCGGCTGCAGAAGCGACACCGGATGCAATTCCCTTTATGATGTTAACTCCAACACTAAGCCAATCAACACTTAAAAAGGCGTCTTTGATCGCAGATATAATCTGCGGTATTTTCCCAACCAAGTTTGGTATTGCTCTAATCAAACCAGAAGCTAACTCTCCGATAATTTTAATCCCAGTGGATAAAATCTGCGGAAGATTACTTGCAACGCTGGCTACAAACCGCGCTATCGCCTGAGCTGCAGCGGATACGATAGCCGGCAAATTGTTTATAATTCCATCCACAAGGCGGAGAATCATCTGGACGCCTGATTGCAATACAGATGGAAGAGACGACAGAAGTCCATTCACAAAGTTCGTGATAACCGCCGCTCCTTGCGTGATTAACTGCGGTAGATTTTGCAAAATACCAAGAACGAGCTGAGTTACGATTTCAAACCCTTTGGTAATCAGTGCTGGAACTCCGGTTGCGATTCCGAGTAAGAACTGATTAAGCAGCTCCATTCCTGTAGAGATAAGCAACGGAGCATTTTCCATCATTCCGGTAAATAGTCCATTCACGATATTTCCAGCCGCTTGAATCATACCGGAAACGCCGTTTTCTTCAAATCCTTGCGTCAACTGCTCAATCGCGCTAATTGCCGCAGGCAACAAAGACTCTGTCAGTCCATCGGATATCGGCTTTACAACCTCGCCAAGAAGCTGTTGAGCATTGTCCTTTAATGTGGAGATCAGACCGCTAAACGTCTGGCTTTGCTTTTCCATGCTTTGGAAATACTTACCACCCTCAGACGTTGCCCTCTGCATGGACGCTGTAATTTCATCGACAGAGATCGTTCCCTTACTGATTCTGTCGTACAGTGACGCCATGGATTCCCCTGTGCTCTCAGAAATTTCTTGCAGTGGATTAAATCCGGCTTCGATCATCTGTTTGACATCTTCCAACGATACCTTTCCAGCAGAGGACATCTGACCGTAAGCAGTAGCAATTCTGGACATTTTTTCGGCAGAGCCTTGTGAAATATCACCGAGCATCATCATACTGTCCATAGCTTCATCTGCGCTAAAGCCATAGTTCATCAATAACTGTGTGGTATCTGCTAAATCCGGAAGCTCAAACGGCGTTTCTGCTCCTACTTTCTTTAATTTGTCGATTACTTCCGCAGCTTTTTCCGCGGATCCAGTCATAACCTCAAATGATGTCTGGTAAGACTCTATGGATGCATTGTATTTTACTCCGGCTACAACACCAGCTCCAAGCGCAGCCGTCACAGCGCCAACCGCAGCAACTGCCACTCCTGCACCTTTCTTGGCTATTCCACCAAGTTTAGAAATTCCGGAATTAAATCCAGATTCATTTATTTCCGTATCAAATTTTAATGAGCCATCATAACCCATACTATCCCTCCTATTCTTGGATAGCACAGGCTCATAGGCTCACTTAAGTGCTTTATTTCTTAATTTCTATTTCTTTCTTACAAGTCCGACATTTTACGTAGATACCGTGGCTTTTGGCTGTATTGTCTGCAATAGCAAGTTTGCAGCCGCACACAGGGCATCTAATCCAATCTCGGACTAATATTGGTTCTTTTTTCATGATCCACCTACATAAAAGCGTCACCGATTTCAAAATCAGTCAATTCTTCCTGTTTTAACTCGATCAGTTTTTTGATTTTCTGGATTCTCTTTTTCTCTTCCGGATCTTTAACTTCGCTCAGATCAATCCCTCTGTACATAATTCTTTTCTTGATCTCATTGTCCTCTGATAATCCATCAAAAAGCATCCGGAATTTCCACCAATGCAGATATTTAATATCAATCAAGTCAATACCGTAATCGCGCAAAAATGCTGATAATATATAGGGATAATCGATGGAAAAGGAAAAAAGATTCTTCTGCCTCACTGTTCCGGTTTGACTGGCTTCTCCGTCTGAAAAATCAGCACTCATAAAGTCGCATAATGCGTCAATTGCAGGCTGTGATATTTCGACATCGTCGAGAAAATACTCACTCAAAATCAACAGCTTATCCACAGACTTAACATCTTTATCTTTTATCATATCCAGAAGAGAGATATAGTCCCGAAAATCGGTTCTGATTCTCACGGGCTTTCCATTTACAATTACCGATGTCGGGAGTGATTCATAGAAGAGGTTCATCGGTTCTTCTTCGCCCCTCTCCTAGCTTTCCTGTTTGGTGTATATTTGTTTACCATACTGTTATATCTGGACTGCTCGCTGTTCCGTAAATCAAACAGTGAATTGGCGGCTTTAACTCTCATGTCCATGCTGTTCTTGCCGAGAAACATTTTCCCACTCGTTCCATTTCCGAATAATCGATCATAAAAATCATTGAAAACCTTGCATTGCGCCCTTGTGATTTCAGAGACTCTTCCAATCTTTGGGGCTTTCTCGGATTCCTCAACCATTTTTTGGTAGCTGTCCTCGAATTTTTCCATAAAATCTGCATCTGTAAAATCAATATCTGTTTCAAAATCGTTAAATTTCCACTGGCTCATTGGCTCGCTCTCCTATTCTTTCTCGTATTTTTTACCGCCTTAAAATCGGCGGCAGCTACTCCCCCATGTAATCTCCCTTGGCGTAAGTAACTGTCTTGGATGTAATATCAGTCTCTGTAACATATCCTTCCTCGATTTCGGATACAGCTTTCAGTGATCCGCTATAAACCAATGCGTCCGTTCCATCTCCATCGGAATCTGGGATAACTGCGTAAGTCCTTTTCGTGGCGTAGCACTTATCACCTGTTGCGCTTTTTTTGTAAAAATCCACCGTGACCACTTCCACATGTGCATCATCCGCAACTTTCTCACCGTCATGGATTTTTGCAATTCGCTCATGTACAGGATTCCCTGCATACATATCAAAAGAGTACTCTGTAGCCGGAGCATATCCAACTACATCTGATCTCTCGGTGCTTTCATCCACGTACTGTCTGGAATACTCTTTCGGGTTTTTTCCGTTTGTCATTGCGGTAAAATTGGTCATTCTATCGAATTTTGGCGAACTGCCTGTTGCATCCGTGTTTAAAAACGCTACTCGCAGGTGTCTGCCTACTAATTTTGGTACTGTTCCTGACATACTTATACCTCCTGTGTATAAATTAAGCGGCACTCAATACGATACTTAGCTTTTTCCTCGTTGATATCGTACAAGTAACCACTGTTTAAAGTTTCGATTGATATTGGGTTCTTCTTTTCTTCGAGTTTTGGGAGGTTGTCGTTAAAACTCTGCTGTTCCAACCACTCTTCGAAGCTCTGGAAAAATCCACTGTTTTCGATATTGATTCTTGCGTCCTGATCGTATTCCTCTTGGCTCGTAAACGCGAATTGGAACTGCTTCTTTGCCCCACCGTCCATGTATTTCTGTATGATCGGGTCGCAAGGGAGAGGGTCAACAGAGTACCCCATATCCGTTCCAATGTAGTCCACATTTACACGTCCATCACTTAAAAACGGACACGTGAGGATGTATGATCTGACGCTGTCAATGAGATTTGACATACTTTGCCGCTCCTTCCAGGATAGAGTCTTTGTGGCGGTTTTTCATGCGCTCAAACCATCGTGATTTTTCCTTGTGCTCGTAATACTGTCTACGTGCATAAGGTGCAATCTGGTTGATCTCACCACTTCCAATTACGGTGCCAAGGGTTGCTGACTTAACAAGTACTCCTGTCCGTCTTGGAGTCTCCGGGTTCATGCGCCGGATGCATTCAGAGTCCACGAAAGACTGTGCGTTTGCAAAACCGGATTCCATACTTGGCTTAAAGCTGGGATTCCAGTCAAGCCTTGCCGTCACTTTTCCGCCTTTTGTTGCTTGCGTATAAATTGCGCCTCTCGGTGTCTCAATCTTAATTTTTTTCTTTCCTTTTGCCATTACACTCCCACCACCTTAATATGCGGATTGCCGCCAAAAGTATTGTAGTTTGCAGATGTAATTCTAGTCTTGTCCAGTCCGTCCAAGTCCTTGATCGTCTGCATATCAATCTGACAATCTCCTTTTACGAGGTAATCGTCTTTCTTGATTTTCACACTCGTATCCGGGATTCTGACCGTGTAGGTGTCTGCTTGCTTTAATCCATCTGTCGTGATCTGCGACTTTTCGTTTTTATACCACCATACCTCAGGTATATATATCCGCTCCCATTCATCCAGCCGAGTAGACGGGTTGTATTTTCGGCTGTACAGTGTTGCATCTGTGTTGGTTATCATGATTCTACCCCCATATATAAGAGACCAGTCGGCATAAGATAGAGTTTCAATGTATCAAATATCTTTCTGCCAAGCAGTTCATCTGCTGTTTCCCCGTTTCCTCCGCTTTCGTAGCTGACGGAGTATCCATCCGTGTTTTCGGATGTAACCACACGTCCAGAGTGCTTGCTTCTGACCTTTTCGTCATTTGCAATCAAATCACAGACAGAGCAGGTGGCAAGCTTTACTTCTTCCATTCCCATATTGTCATCAGCGCGCCCGAAGGTAATCCTTCGGACATAAGCTGATGCTGGAATAACAGATTTATCAAATTCTTCATATGTTAAATTTCCCCTATATTCAGAGACGTAAAATGCATAATCCGCATACAAGTTCATTTACATCAACTCCTTTTTCTACTCCGCTGCAGTATGTACATAGATAGCCACTTTCTTGTTATCTTTCGCCTCTGCGATACCTACGGTACGATATCCGAACTTCCAAGCATCTGCATCCTGGTTCTGATCCGGTGTGATGATCTTAGATACAGTGTGCTTCTGATTCTGGATTACTGCATTCTTGTCAACAATCAAGAAATCAATCTTCTTACCGCCTGTTGTTGTAAAGCCGCCGGCTCCAGATTCTGTCAACGTGACTTTGTCGAAAAATCTTCCCTCAGGAACTTCAATCACTCCAGCCCAGTCTTCCAGAACTTTCTTGGATGCCGTTGTATCAAGGTCCTCAATATCCCCTTTGAGTGCGGCAGAGATATACAGATAACAGGTTTCCGGCTTTGCCTCCGCATTTTTAATAGCAGTCTTGCCTTTTCTAATTGCTGCAATTCCGGCTTTCGCATCTGCAATCGCTGCTGCCACTTTATTAGTAGATGGTGCGTATCCTGCATAAGATGCAAGTCTCCAAGCGTCAAGCTCCGGAACAACCTGTGTTCTCAAAAATTCTCCGGAAAGACGTCCGAAGGCAACACCTGCAGACTCGATATTGTCCATAGCGTCCACAGTGAACATACGGCCTCGATCATAAGTACATTTCTTGGTCTCGTATTCAAGTGTAACGTCACCTGCAACATATCCTGTCTGCTTATTGTAATTTGCAAGACCGGACATCGTCATTTTCGGAATCAAAATTTCATTTGCGTTTGCACCCTCTTTTACAAGTTCGTTTGGACCGTCTAATACGGCTGTAAGGGATGCCAGTTTATAAACCTCATCAAGCATAGTAGAATATGCTTTTCTTAATGCAATTGTATTTGCCATATCTTTTTACCTCTTTCTTTCTAAAAATTATTTTTCTGCTGGAAGTCCCATAGCCGCTCTGATTGCCGAGAAATTATCTCCACCTGTGCCAGAGTCGCCAGTTGCTCCCACTGCGTTTTTAAAAGGCTCATCCGAACCAAATAAATAAGCATCAGATTCCTTTACAGTTTCCAATGCTTTCTTAATGTCCTCAGACTGGTTTTTTGATTCTTTCAAAGCGTTCATATCAAGCATAGCCATAACTGCTTTTTCATTGCGTCCCCCGGCTGTCTTGATAGCTTCTTTGATTGTGTCGGAAAAGATGCGATCCGCTTCTTTGGCAGCATACTCAGCGTCTTTGTCCTTCAACTGCTGATTCAGTTTATCAATCTCGCCCTGCATAGCTGCCGGGTCAACGTTTTTAAACTTTTCCAAAGATTCCGTTGTCGTCTCAAGCTGACTCTTATAATTGTCACGCTCTCCCTCTGCTTTGGTAGTCTTTGCCTTTTCGGCGGCAATGTCTTTCCCGTTCTCTGCCATGATCTTATCAATGGCATCCTGTTCCAATCCAAGTCCTTTTAAAAATTCTGTTTTCATGTTTCGATCTCCTTTCGCATTAGGTAGTTTTAGGCGTGTTACCAACCGCCACGAATTGACTGTTTAAGGTCTCATCTACTGACCAAAAGGCATAAAAATAACACATATCTCTATGTGCTAATTTATTTTCTCTAATTCATTCAATCTTCTTCGTAAAGTACGTCGAGTCCGTAAGTAACCGCTGCATCATGCTCAATGCGACAACCTCTAGCATTTTCCCACCCCTTGCAGAAATAAGCGGCATGGCACAAACTCATATTCTCTAAAGATTTCGCAAGGAAACAAAGCGGAATCTGAACAACACCACGTTCTTTCATACTTTCGCTGCTATACAACTCACCTGTAAAAAGAGTATCCACGATTTCATATCCTTTTTCCTGCAATACCTTAATTGCTTTCTCACGCGTTTCTTTGATTTCCTCATCTGTTTTTCCTGCCATTGGCTGGCTTAACATTGCTTTCTTCATAGCTTTTTCACCTTTCCTTTCTTAAAAATGGATATAAAAATGCCACTCACTCCGAAGAATGGGTGGTATCACTTATCTTTTTCTTCATTCTCTACATCTTCTTTTTTAGATTGATCATCAACACTGTAAGGGCACATTCCACTATCATCTAAAATGAATCCTTCGTCCTCTGTTTTTGGCATTCTATTTCCTCCTTTCAATCACGCTGTATCTATAACCATAGTTTTTTGAGTTCTTTTTGAGCCATTCACTATTCAAATCATTCCATTTTTTATTTAGTGCATTGATTTTCTCCTGATATTCTAATGGACTTAATTTTCCTTGTTTACGCTCTTTCTCATACTTACGGAAATCCTTATCTGTTATTTTTTTATTATCACTCATTGCTTTTTCGTAATCAATGGAAAAGTCATGATTCAGTTCTGCTCCATTTAGCTTTTTCAATTGATACGTTTTTAATCTACCCGTTGCTCTAATTACGTTAAGTCCTTGCTCTGTCATAATGGATACATCCGCAGGACTAAAAGTACTGCTTGATGGATGGTTATGTGTCAATGTAGCACCTTTCATTCTACTTAACTGTTCTTTTGAAAACTTAACATAATTTGAAGCTCCACTACTTTCGCGGAATAATACATTTCCTCGACTATCAAAAAGCACTGCCGTTTCTACATTGTCTTTATAGATCTTCTTTTCTTCTGCTTTTATCGCTGAAGAGTATGCCTTGCTTTCGAGTACTTTTTTCTCTTTGATTATATCACGCTGTGCAGATATATCAATATGTTTTCTCGGTGCTATTCTTCCACGCATATCATAGTAAATACGCTCTCTTTCCTCTGTAAGCCCCATTTTCTTACAGAACCTTGAATATTCATTCAACTGCCCCTGATATTTTGCTCTTGCAAGCATCACATCATCTGGATCAGCACCGCCATGCTTTAGAAACACAACCTTTTCTCTCTGTGCCCTCATAGCAGTTTCCTTTTTCCTCTGCTGCTGCTTGGCTTCGTATAAGGTGTATTCCTTGCCATTAAATGTCTTAGGCGTGTTTTCCTTGCGGTTCTGCTCTGCAAGCCAAGAATCAGACCAGTTTCGCTCTGACACGCCCTTTACGAAAGGGTAATACTCATGGTAGCAGTTTGCTCCAAGTAGTCCGGTAACTGTTCCAAGACCGCATACCGTAACAAGTTCTTTTTTGCTCCACACTTTGCCTTGCCAGACGGCGTGTGATGGTCTCGCTCCGGCGTGCCACGCAATCTCAAAATGCTCTGTTCCAAGTTTTTCTGCGTTCATTTCTGTGATTTTCCCGGTAAGCTGTGATACTCCTGTCATAACCGCTCTCCTTGCCGCCACGTCTACCCTGCTATGCCACCCAGAAGCGTAATCAATGCTCCTGAGTCCGCTGTTAGTAAGCTGAGTAACCACCTTGCGAATCATGGTATTATAATCAAACGCTCCGTAAACAACGCCTGTGATAGCCTTATCAAGGTATCCTTGGTAGATGTCGGATAATGGAGTCATAACAAGCCTACCGCCGCCGTAATCCACATAAAATCCCATGGACTTTGTGACGTTCCGCAAATCATCATTGCTCTGCTTGATGAATCCCTCTGTAAGCTGTTGCAACTCCTTATTATCCTCATATGGTATATATTCCGCATTAACCTGTTCATAGATATCTTTATTGCGGACATATTCCCAGTCGATAACCTTGTCATACAGTTCAAACACTTCCGGATAGGATAGGTTAAGAGCTGTTTTAATCATCTTTTCGATGTCCTCAGAAGAGTACCCGATGATCTGCAACCGGTTAATCTGCCAGTCTGCCGTGCTTGTGATTTTTCCGGCTTTTTTAATTCTGCGGATGATATCTTCCAAAATCATCTGCTCCAAATCCAGAAAATGCTTTTCAATCTGTCCGGATAGTTGTTTCTTGTAGTTCTCTCTCAATTAGATCACCTACTCCATGACTTGATTCTGTTCCGGCAACATCTTTTTCGCTGTGGCTTCATCCTCGTTGTACCATTTCATGCGGTATTCCAAGTGTGACATAACCCCCATGCTCACGTCCTGTCTATCCTGCTGACGCTCTGTTTCCTCATCGGTCAGTATGGAATCGTTGAATTTACAAGAGAACTCATATCCCGAATTAAGCATACTGTTGTAGAATGCAAGCCCTGCGGCAAAGTCTTCCAAGCAATCATATAGATTGTTCTGGATTGCCGTCACTCGGTTGTACTTCCGGTTCTTTGATGCTTTAATTTCCGTGGCTGTCTTTGCCACTTCCTGCGCATCCGACAAGTCTCCATAAGCAAACCCTACGGAAAATTCAATCTCGCGCTTATACTCTTCCAATCCGCGTTTAAAGGCTTCATCCCTCATTTCTGGGGAGTATTCCTTTAATAGTTCTTGGTCTTTCCCGACATCCAGATTCATTCCTCGATACAATTTGTTTTTGAGTTTTGGGAGTCCAAGTTTTCCAGTAGCCTTGTCTTGCTTAAGTGCTCTATTATCCACATGGATAGCACGCTCGCCCGATTCGTATTCCCAGTCAAGCCTTGCGCCCTGCGTGTCCGCTTTCCGAATCAGTGCAACTGCCGACTCGTACACCGACACTCCGCAGGCGGAACCATCCACCTTGTTTTTAATTGGATTCCTGTAATAGCCAAAGTCCATTCGATTCATGCCGGGGTATGTAATCGGTCCAGGTAGGATATTCTCCCATTCTTCCACCGCTTCTAGGCTGCATGGAATACCGATATCATTCGCTGTCTGGGAGTGGAAACACTTGTTTTCTATGGTCAGATTCCCATCCACGAAATAGTGCCGTTCAAACCTCGTGAAATAATCAGCGTCCCCAACCTTTTTTACGGTCAGAAATGCAATGTCATTCGGCTTTCCACCATCCCCGAAACTAATCGGTATGATCTTGTCAGCGGAAACGAATTCAGCAGCCGCTTCCCCAAGTGGTTTCAAAACGAATGACCCAAGCGCAAGCCCTTCCTGCAGGTTTTCATTCAGACTTGCGATATTCTTCTGATAGATCTTGTCCAGACGTTCATTACTTATATTGGTTTCCATTTCCACAAGCGCGCAGTCTGCAAACTCTCGGCAGATTCCATCTTCAATCCCAAGAGAAACAATGCTATCCGAAATCCATTCTGCATCACCATTTAACATCTGTCTCCATCTGTTGATTGCATCTATCATGTCGTTGGATAGTGCGATATCCTTGCCGATGATCTGTTTTAATGTCGTATATCCAAACATTCTCATGATTCCTTTCCATAATCTCTTAATTCCATCAAACATCTTCCACCTCTTCGATTAGGTATTTCATGTCGCGTTCGATCGTGTACTCAAACGCATCCAAGCTGTCAATGTCAGTGCTGCCGTCATCCAGACGTTCATCCTTCCCAACAGCTTCTTTGTTCCAGACCGCATCTGAAAAAGCAGTCTGTAGCGACTCACAATCTTTTGTAATAAAAAACCGCCCAGCCCCCATGAGCTTGACGGTGCATCTGATCCTGTCGTTGATTGGTCTTTTCTTCGCTGGCTTGACAGCGATCCACGGAAATTCTTTTTCTACTGCATTTCGAATGGAATTACCGAGGACTGTTTCTGCATTATCCCAAAACACGGATTCTACGTTGCAATACTGTACATAATCTCCACTTCTCACGCACACCGAGTATTCATCCATTACTTCCCGGATGAATTCGCAAAACAACTCATTCAACTTATTGCTGTCAATATCCTCTTTCTCGTCTTTTGCCATTATCCTACGTGATTTTAGCGCAATTACAGAGATGTAATTATCCGTATATCCTCTGGCAACGAACGAGTGACCAGATTGATTACCACCGAAGTCCAAACCGATCTCGATTGATGTAATATCTTCCTTTTGGAACTGCTTATACTCTGAGTCTGGAGAGAATTCATCCACAATCTCGCATCTAAATGATTCCGGATCATCAGCAAACCGCTTATAAATTGCCCCATCTGCTCGTTTCCATAAGCCAAGGATGAGGCGGTCATAATAGATTGTACCCTCATATTCCTTGCAGAGTTGCTTGACAAATTCTGGATCCAGAAATGGATTATCGAATATGGTGTACTTTTGGAGATAGATGTCCAGCTCTACATTGTCAATGAACTCTTTGAGCCAATGCGTTGGATGCTCTGGGTTGCAAGCTCCATCAAAGCAGGAGTATGTCTTATCGAGACGGGATTTAAGCATCTGGAACACTTCTTTGTTCCATTTTGCAATCTCATCACCGTAACAATACTTGATGGACGCTCCCTGTATCTTTGCGACTTGACTGACCTTTTCTGCACCGAGACAATAAACATCCTCTCCGCACACCCTTGCCACATTCCGATTGTTAATGTTCCCGATTAGATCACTGGTATAGATTTCCCTCATCGGTTGGAGTACGTTTCTCTCGATAGATTCTTTAGAGACTCCCATGATTACATTTAATCCGGGGAGTCCAGCTCTATCTCGGATTCTTTTCGGAACAATATAAGCAGTATCTACAAAAGACTTTCCGGAACGTACCGCACCGGATTTAATATTCCATCTGTGCGTAGCGTTAATTATGTACTCATTTTGTTTCTGGCTTAGCTGCATTGTCATGCAATCCTTTCAAAATTTCATCCAGCTTCTCAATCGCTGTCCTATCTTCATATTCCTGCTTATCTCTCCACTTGTCCGGTTTCCGGTTCTTTAACCAGAAGATCTGGGCTGTAGTGTCCGGCGCTACTTGCTTTGTGACCTTTTTCGTAGTTTTCATTTCATCGAGTTCCGGTATATATTCTCTGGTCGTTTCCGTGTACTCATATCCAAGCGCACGTTTTAGCAAAGCATTCTCGACTTGACGATCAACGACCTCTTTTCCTCTTTTTAGGGTGTCCGAAATGTCCGAATACTTGTCTTTCCAGCTATTTAATGTGCTTCTGGAAATCCCGATATTATCTGCAATCTGCTCATCCGTCAGACCATCTCTCGCCCATCCCTCTATCTTTAGCAAGCCTTCCAGCTCTAGCCACTCTTGATATTTACCTTTTGCCATCCGACTCACCACCTTTATAACATAATAAAAGCACCCATCTCTGGATGCTAAGAATTTAGGACTACTGCTGAAAGAATTAATAACGCCAACAAAAACCAAAATAACCAAATACACAATCAAAATTTATAAGAAAAAAAGGAGGAAACTTTGCAGTAGTCCACAACGGGTATAGCAGGATTCGAACCTGCGACACATCGGTTAACAGCCGATCGCTCTACCAACTGAGCTATACACCCGTAGGATGCCTTTTATTGACATCCTTTACCCTATCCGCACTCGGGTACGCTGATTACACTAAATATAGATTGCTGAATCTATATTTGTTTGTTTTGCAGATCTGCGGATATCTGCGTTTTTGTACCAATCAGATGCAAAGCCGATCGCGCGCTTAATCATTTAAGGACCGTCCAGCAGTCAACACTTTGTATCCGAAGCCGTGTGCAGGGATCGAACCTGCTTGTCCCAACTGACCACGGCATAAAAACACCGCCAGACGAGAAAGGGTGAAAGTCCGGCGGTGTTTCGAATGTTTAGAAAGATTGTTCCAGAACAATATATAATCATTCTAGAATAATTATAGCATACTATTTTTGTGAAAAGTGTGAAAGTTTGAGATAATCACTTATTTTTTTCGACACGTAACTTCTGTCAATATTTACTATCTCCGCAACTTCATCCTGTTTCTTGCCCTCAATAAACGATAACTCAAATATCTCCTTAATCTCCGGATCATCAATCCCATTTATGTAGTCCTCTACTTCTTTTTGCTCTTTCAGAATCCGCAGTCTGTCTGATTCTTTTCTCCTGATCTGCCGTCTTATATTCTCTTCTTCGTAAGGATCGTACATTTGGACAGACGTTCTCACTTCGGTGTACGGAAAATCTACACTGGATCCCGTTACTTTCCCCATGACCACAGTTGACTCTCGTTCGCATAGTTCCTGTATTTGCTCCTCAATCCGGATAAGTCTATCTTTATTCGATTTATACCTTTTCAGTGTTTTCTTGTCCACTGGCAACACTCCCTTTCGTATCTACTCCCCATTTTCTCAAGCAGTCCTCTACAGAGTATGCCTTTCTTCTCATCCATTTCTTGGCACTCTCTGTTGGCTCATGCTTAGCCATATCATGCGCATCTATCTTTCGGATGACTCCTGCCGTCTCCTTTCTACGTTTCAGGGTATCTCTTGTCATTCCTGCATCACCTCAATCTCTTCTCCTGTCAGCTCTTCAAGCTTCTGTCGCATTTCTTCCACTGTCATTTTCTTTGGTTCTTTGCGCTCCCAGATAAGTTCGAGGTTTGAGTATAGCAGGATTTCGTTAAATCGTGATACGTGCTGGATCTTGTATATTCGCATGATATCAAAATCTTTATCTCCAGTTGCATCTATTAAATCCTCGTTGTAGTATATGAGCCGATGACTTCCTTCTGCTCCGATCAACATGTCTCCTATAACGAGCCTTCTCCCATAACTTTTACTGCGGTACTCAACTACCATCCCGTCTCTCAAATCTGCCTTTGTAAATTCTTTCTGCATGTAATCACTCCATTCCAAGATTTTATAATTGTACTTTTCTGCAAAATCACGAGACGAATATTCTCCTTTTCCGTAATAACACGTTTCTCCTTTGCACTCTTCATAATTCGTCTTTTCCATATAGCTTTTGCCTGTGCACCATTTCATTCCATGTTCGTGCATCTGCCTGCAGAAATCTTTTGCTTCTTCTTCGGTCTTGCAATTCACCGCAATCTTATTGTCTTTATTTTTAAATTCATCCCAGTTAAATTTTTTCATCATCCTACCTCACTATCTTTCGCACGATCCAATCTAAAAAAATTACAAACAACAGTATCGGAAACCCTCCAGCCAGAAGGTAATCCGCGCCTTCAAGTTCTACATCCTCTTCGATTCCTGTTTTTAAAGTAATCACTGTTCCAAGCCCCAGGATATAGTACAGGGCTAGGAATGCGATTGTAATTAAAATGTCCATGTTATTCCTCCTTGTATGGTTCTGGTAGTGGCTGCCAGGCTACAACATCATAATTGTTATAGCGCCCTTCTCCATAAAACATTTCATCATAGCTAAACCACTCATCTTGTTCGTTTATTGATAACACAGTCGGAACTTCTGCCCCTTTTATCATTGCGATAAATTCTATCGGTTCTCCATTGTCGTGTTGTCTTGCTTCCGGCAATTTCTCACTCACCGGAATCCAACCAGCATTATTATCCGGAACATCGTCCATGTTGGAACGGATGATTTCCTCGATCTTTTTAGTTCCGATCGCTTTAAAGTATTTATGCGGTAATCCCACAGTAGACACTTTAATTGATGCATTTCCTATCTCTTCCAAGATCTTCTCTAGTACGTTCATTCTTCCACCTTCTCCCATGACCAATCAACCTGTTCCATAACCATATCTCTCATAGCTTCTTCGATTTCCTCATCAGTTACATCATCACCAAACTCTTCTTTAAATGTCATATTTGTTCCAGCAAAACCATAATTTGCTTCTGCTTTTACTTTGATCATTCTTTCACTCTCCTATTCCATGCTTCTAAAAATTCCGCATAATCATGTGTTCCTGTCGAAAATTCCAATCCACATTCACAATGTATGTATATAGGGTCGCCCCCACTATCCGGGTCATAAAATGTTGGATGCCAATCTCTCTCAGGCAGATATAAGTCTTTTTGTTCATCAATTTCATGTCCGCAAAACGGACATTTCTTCAATTCTTCCATGTTACTCACTCCAATCTAATCTCTGTCCACAATGATTGCAGCAATCAGAATCCCAATAACGAAACATTTCTATATCTGCCATATTTCCAAACAGTCTTTTGCATCTAGGACACGACGCTTGTCCATTCCAGTTTTCTACTTTCTTCGGCAACTGCTTTTCTAATGCTTCGATTGCTACTAGAAATGCATCGACATAATTGTTATAATCACTTCTTTCTCTCGTTTTCTGCGGAAGTGAGCGCAATGTTGCATTGTACGCATCTCGCATTTTGTGTATTCTTTCTATCGCTTCTCTAACTTTCTTCTCATCCATCTAATTTTCCTCCCGTTATTTCCAACCATAAACCACTCTCTCCATCTTTTTCGTAGAGAAAATCCGTCTCTATCCCGCAGACCGCCAACTCATTCATTGTCCTCACGCAATCCTCTGCATCAGCGCATTTGATCGTGTCGCCTTTTCGCAAGCGCGTTTCTTCTGTTTTTGGCATTAGTCATTCCTCCGTATCGTCATCTCGATTCCGATCTCATCTTTTATCATCCTCGTATATTCATCCCATGTTGCCATATCGTCCACCAGACACTCTGCTTTCAGGTTCATCCGGTCGATAAATCTCTTGCACCGTTTCCCGGCAAAGCCGAACTCATCATGCAGCGTTGCAACCGCGATCACCATCATTGTGTCCAGTGTCATGCTCTTAATCTTCTCACAGGCAATATTCAACTCTTTTCTAGTCAATGTTGTGTTGATTCCCGTGATATTTCTGAACTGGATTTCTTTTTCCAGTCCTTCAATGCCGTCTTTCTTTACAATCTCTCTTGCCAGAATCAATCCCTGTGATCTACCGGCTGTATAATCATCAACTTTTCCCATTTTTTCTCCTTAACTGCTTGCAAAGACCTTCCCACTCAACCTCTTTGCTCCGCGTCCATCTTTTGGCTGATTTCCTCTTTCGAATCCCGTTTTCATCCATGTACCGGATAAGATCATCTCTCGTAAATTCCACTTTCTGAATGTCATGCAAGACTTTATGGATATGCTCATCCGAGCATCCGAGTTTTACCATCTCTTCGATCTGGAACTTGTAGGGATCCAGAAAGTGTGCTGGTCTACTCATTTCCCTCTCACCCTGTTCTTTCTCTTCCGCCTTTGTACTGCCGCGCGTAAACAAATCCATATTTCCGTGTCTCAATCCGGTAGGCTGTTTCCTATAGACTCTAAAACCGTATCTTTTTCTGTTCATGTTTGCCTCCTAACTGAAACTTACTTCCGGCTCTTCCTCTGGACATATTTCTCCACCTGCTTCCATTTCGTTTATGATGATTTTCGTTCCCGCTCTTTGTAATCTCAGCAACAGCATGTCAAATTCCCCAAGGTATCTCAACGACTTAATGTCTACACATCCCAAACTGTCAAGTGTATACTCTTTCTCAAAATCCCATTTCGATATCGGAATTTCCATATTCAACTCTTCATCGTGTTCGTTTTCGAAAATGATTACCGCCCTATGCAGGGAGCTCCAAGTAGATCTTTCACACTCTTCTATTAGCATCTCGCAACTGACCGATTCGTAGTGTGGTCCATCGTCAAACTCCACTTCCAGACCAGTTGTACTGATCTTCTTTTCGCACATTGCAATCCATGCATCAAACAGATCCGTGACTTCCATTTCTTTTTCTTCCTGCTTGATTGATAATTCCTTAAAATTTTCTAGAATCTTTTTATTCTCAATGCAAGCATCGGAATTTACGATTTCTGTAAGCACCGTATCCAACTTTGGAAGGTATTCCGAAAAATCATACTTCTCTATGTACGGCACCATAACTTCGTCTATTTTTTTCTTCAGTGCACTTTCTACTTTTCCCCATCTAAACGCTGATTCTATTGCCGATTCTATCGATTCCTTGAATTTATTTCTGAGGATTTCCTTTACTTCTTCCTCGGAAAGGCACTCCTGTGCCATTTTAAATAATTCTTCTTTCATTTTGCTCCTCCTTAATTTGACTTCAACAACTGCTCTTCCAGAGAGTCCATGTCGTATCCTCTGCGCTCAAAGTTGTTTAGATTTCTGCTTACTGGCGGTTTTGCCGTCCTCTCTGGTGGCTGATAATTTTTGTCGAGATAATCTTCATATCCGGTGTTAAAAAAGGTGCTGCCGTATTGAGGTTTTCTCCATTCATTTTCTTTTAAATCTTCTTTATAGCGATTTATCGCTCTTTCGAATTGCTCGTAGCCAATATCGAGTAGCCTTTCCTTGCTCTTTTTACTTACCTGTCCTTTTCCTTTTTTCTCCGGATATTTTTTCCATAATCGCTCAAATAACTCTTCTATCTCTTTTTCTTTCTCTTTTCTCTTTACTCTATCTCTATTCTCTTTCTCTATCTCTTTCTCTGTGTTACACAATGTTACTGTATCGTTACAATGTAACGCTTTTCGCTCACGATGCGCTCTAACTCGTTGTGCTGAGTCACTTTCTGTCCCTATTGATTCTTGCGTTTCTGTCATTAAATACTCATTATCATCACATAAAATCATAAGTCCTTGCGCAAGCAAAAATTGAATTGTAACGCCTACATTTTCCGGGTCTTCATCTATCTTCAATGCCATTTCCTCTACAAAATTCTCTTCGATGCCGTCAAAATATAACTTCCCATCATCTTCCAGACTGTAAAGCTGCATTTTCAGATATATGATCGTGTAAGTATCTCCACCGGCTATTTTCCTAAGTTTTTTTATTTTTGGCTGACTAAAAAAGTTGTTTTTCAGTTTTAGCCAGTAATACTTTTTAGCCATAGTTCCTAGAGTCTTTCACTCCTTTCCTCCCGGGATTTCTCCCGGGATATGTATTCAGCGTAGTGTGACGTACCTGAACATGAACGGGTTACAATTTATAACAAGGCTCTCTACCTCGTTACCTCTTCAATTCGGACAATGATTGACGGGATTCCGCTTGTATACTCAAACTCATGCGTTGTATTCACGACATGAGCCGGATCATCATTAACAATCACATCGCATTTCTGCAATGCGTCCTCAATCACCTTGTCCGCAAAACTGAAAACATTCATTCTGTCCCGTTTATTGCCCTTTTTAGGCTCTTTAAACGTATAGTGCAGAATGATAGGCTTATCTGTTTTAAAACGCTTTAAGCCAAGCCTGACGGCGTTACAGGCTATCATCTGATACTGTTGCTTCATTCGATTTCCTGCTTTCGGGTTCTTCCCGATCTCATGTATGTAATCATTCAGACCAGGGAAACAATGTCCTTTGTAAAATTTCCCTCTGATTTCAAAAATATGATTGTCCATATCGCTCTCTAAATTCCTCTCGTGTATGGTTCTGCTCATAGATTGCCTGTCCTACCATCTTCGACAGTGCCATACTTACACCATTTTCGTGTATTTTCCCATGACATTCACTACACACCGGAAGAATCAACTTGTCCTTTGTTCCGTTCTGTCTTCTCCCTCTTCCACAGATCAAATGATGTCCATGGATGTTGTATGGTTTTCCGCAGATCAAGCAGAACTCAACGTATTCTGTTACTATCGTGTCTGACTTTTTCATTTACACTTCTCCTATCAAATTATCTGGCCAGATCGGTGATTTTAATATCTTGGTATGCTTGCACCAGTCGCAAACTTCGCATCGTATCGGGTCAATCTCTCCGTTTTTCAGAGAGAGAATCTTTGATACATTCATTTCCATTCCAGACAAGCAATCATTCATCCATTCCTGCGGGATCTGGATAATCTCGATATCTGGCACTTTCTCCTTGCTGGCTGCTGCGATATAAAACGGCAACCGCTCCCCTGTATTGATCCTCACTACCTCCTGATACACGGCAGCTTGTATGTCATAGCCCCAAAATCTCACAAAGTCCATCAGTCCCATGTCTTTTGCGTAATGCGCTTCTCTAAGGGATTTCATTACTTTCAAATCAACGATGCATTTACCGGGCAAATAGCTGTCAAGCTTCACTTTCCATTTCGCTCCAAACAGATCAGCCGTAAAGATTTTCTGCTTCTCTCCGCTCATAAACATCATGAATAAAGGGTCTCTTTCGATTCTATTTATGATCTCTTCTGCTTTTCGGTACTCTGCCTTTAGCTCTCCCTTTTTTGTAAATATTTCTGGATTCTGAGCCTTAAACAAATCAAGTGTTCCCTCGAAATGAGAATCCACATAAGAGCCAACCAGAAGTGCTGTTGTTTTCTCCATCTCCCAGTAACCATTCAGCTTTGCAAGTGCCTGTTCCTCACACCCAACACGTCCAATTGTTCCGCAGAAATCCTTATACTGCGAGACACTGAGATACTCCTGATTTGCTTCTTTGCTGTAATAATTTTCCTGTGTTAAAATCATTCAAATACCTCCTCTGCTTCTTGCACCGCTGCTTCGAAATCAAACGGGTTTTCTGCTACTCTTGTATCACTTTTTGATATGTCCTCTGCTTCACCCTCGACATAAACCCCCATAAGAGAATTTGGAGTATATACCCGAGCAAAGAACGCAGCCGCACGATATGCAAGCATCTGCTCCGGCATGGTTTTCCATTTACTTCCTGTTTTTTCATACCATCCCTCTTTTTTAGCCATTTCGATCGTCACTGTAGTTCCTTTGATTTTCTCTCCACTATCTTTATATTCTGCTTCAATTCTGCATCCCCAATTATCTGTATGAGGTGTTCCATCGTACACCGGACGGACGTTTTTAAATTCTGTATTCGCCCGGATCATACTCATACAAGCCTGTCCACTCCATGTAGGCTTACCTTTTACAACATACAGATTCTGCATGACCATCATAGGGGATACACCCATTCGATTCGCCATATCTACTGCAATGGTGCAATCCATTGGCTTGCCCTGGTAATTCTGTGGCACCAGCTGTGATGTGGCGAACATTTTCCCGATGTCAAAAATCTTTTGAAAACTCTGACTGTCCGCAAACGGACTTAATTCGTGTCTTTCTTCTTTTACAATCATTTCTTCCATATCGATTCTCCTTATAATTCAATCACTGTCAGATCTTCTTCATCTGTTGTTCTTGTTGCGATGAACTGTAATCCCTTATCTTTGCACTTCTGATACAGCTCTGTCCGCATTTTTGTAGACATTTTCTCTACTCCATCAATCAGGATGATCTGCAGTCCATTCGGTTTTTGAATCGCCACATCAATACAAAGATCAAGTTTTTCTCCGTCTGATAGATTGCTGATCGGTAGTCCGTGAATCAGTGGAACGCCATTTACAACCGTAAGACCAGAAATTGGAATAGTTGCAGTTTCTAAAATTTCCCCAGGAAGAGACCGTGCCTTTTCGATTTTCTTCGTAAATTCTTCGGATTCCGCTTTTAATCGCTCCACTTCGTTCTGTAGATCAACCATTCGCCGATATTCATTCAAGTGGGATTTCATCTCTTCCGCATAAGATGCCTGATTCTGCAATTCCGAGTAATCCTGCACTTCCTTTTCAGACAATTCCTTGTACTCTTCTACAGAGCTGTCATATTTCGCAACATTCGCTTCATATTCTTTTACGATTACTTCTGCTTTGTCCGCTTTTCTTTCTTCCATGCCAGCAAGCATTGTTTGATTTTCCCTTAACTGAGCCTGCAGTCTTTCATTCTCTTTCAAAAGCCGCTCCCGCTCTGCGGTAAATGACCTTTCCAATGCAGATAATTTAATCTCTTTATCCGCTTCGAACGACCGGACTTTATTATCTCTCTGCTCGATGAATCGCTTTGCTTTCTCGATCTGCTCATTTTCTTTTCTGATGCGCTCGATTTCCTGATACAGCTGTCCAAGATTTTCATTTTCCCATTTTTCTGCATCGTATCCAGACGGGATAGCATCTGCGATATCCTCAACAAATGATTTTTTATTCCGGATATCTCTATTCACATCCTGCCGATTCCTGTAATACATGCCGTTTTCCGACTGTATATCATTCAAAACTTGTAAAATATTCTGATCGTAAGATACCCAATCTGGAATTTCACCAAACCATTCACGGATTGTCTGCAATGACCAGTCATACTGGATCATATCAAGCAAAATTGCATTCTGCTCTTTTTCGGATTTCTCCATAAATTCAACTGGTGACAGCTGCAGTGGAGTAAAAATATCTTTCAAAAATGTTTCCGGACTCCCCACCTCATGACCGTTCTGCTTCACGCTCTTGTAATCCGCTTGATTCGTTCTTGCCTTCCGATTGATTCTCAATCCGTTATCTGTTTCAATCAGAATTTCGCCCTCTGTTTCCCCGTTTCTGACAATATATTTCCGGTTTGACTTATTTGTAAGAGCATACCGAATTGCATCAATCACGGAAGATTTTCCTGCTCCATTTGTTCCAGAAAGCTCTACGCTCTTTCCGTCCCCTTCGTATTCTGTAATTCCATAAAGATTTTTGATCTTAATTTTTGTAATTTTCATTTACATTTCTCTCCTTTTCGTCTACAATTTAACTGATTTACTAATTTGAGTGCTTTAACTATGCACTTCAATACCTAGGACTTTCTTGGCCGGAAGTCCTTTTTTATTCCTTCTGCGAATGGTTTCTTCATCAAGTCCTGTTATCCTAGCCCACTGCGCTATCGTATGTTTTTCACCAAGACACTCTATATAAACATTTGTTCTCTTGTTGCTTTGTTGGTCAAATATTGAAATCCATCTACAATTTTCCGGTTCGTAGTTTCCATTAACATCTATCCGGTCAATCGTAAGTTTTTCTTTGTAACCATTGTTTTTTGCCCACATATAAAAAGCCAAAGTGCTTTCCGTCCAGTCTTTACACACTGAAATTCCACGTCCACCATAAATCGGAAAAGATTTGTCATGACTGTCGTTGCACCGTTTAAGCATGTGCTTTCGAATATTTTGTATTCTTTTGTAATCCTCTTTGTTTACTTCAATAATACGTTCTCCATGTATTTTTCTTTCTTGCCATCTTTTCCCTCTAGAGCAGCCACACGTTTTAACTCTCCCAGACTTTAAATTTCCTCTACTTACTTCTGTTTCGTTTCCGCAATCACACCGACATATCCACCTTTTTTCGACAGTTCCGCATTTATACACTCTGTCTGGTGCGCTTCTCAATACAGTAAGATTGCCAAACCTCATACCAGTTAAATTTTCTGGCTTTCTTCCTTTGCTCAAATTCACTCACCTCCCGATTGGCGTCTTATTGTTATTTCGAAATTTACTGTGACAGCACTCTTTTTTAATACCCAACCACTAGCCACCATCCGATCAACGCCAGCACGAACCCGATCACAGATGCTGTAACCTTGTGCCAGTAAGGCTTGTCTTGCACTTCCGGCAGCTCTACGGAGACTGACCGGATATCCCAGCTATTTAATGTGTTGGTGTGTTGAGTAGTCTGGCAGTGGTAGGTTCCTTTAATTTCCATGCTTATCCTCCTTTAATTTCACGGATTTTTTACCTCGGATTTCCAACCCCATTCTGTAATTTTCCAGACAGGCGATTGCGTGTAACTTTTGCTCCTCAGAATACCCACCAACCCTTTCTGTGGATTCCAGTGTCTGGATAAATTTCTCAATTTGATTGATTGTTAGCCTTTTCATAGCTTGTCCTCCCTTCTACCGCCTAAGCGGTTTTCTCTTCCGTGTAATTTCTTGCTGTCAGAGCTTTCCGGTTTAATTTTTCTGCAAATAATTCAGCGTCCGGAAGATCTCTGATCTCCACCTCTTTACCGTTGATTACTACGATGTTTTTTATAGTCACTTGCACCACCTCTCTAATATGTATGACGGATGGTTTGTCCGAGATATGTTGTCCATCCACTCTTATTTGTGATTCGTTCCAAATCTATCAATTATCATGTTTGTCACCGAGGTGACAAAGTCCATGTTGACATCAAGTAAATGATCAACAGCTTTTTGGATAATGCTCATAGACTCCCGTGTCACCACAAGACTTGTAACGATTGATGTTATGATCGAGCAGATGATGCTTGCTATTACAATTTCCATGTCAATCCTCCCTGCTACGCCACTCCGTATTTAATAGCCAACTCTTTTACGATAGCCGTATATCCCTCAATCAGTTTCTTATCATCAGCAATCACATCAAGATAATTCAATTTGTCTCTTCTGGATTTGCAAACACCCTCATCTGCCATTCTCCTACGCCTGTTCGTGAGTCTCTGCTTTACATTCACTCCCATGCGTTTTTCTAACAACTGATAGGATTCTGCTCTTACATCTTGATAAGACTTGCTGTCTCCGCACTCCATACCAATTTTTCTCAAGATTCTTCCGGTATCTTCTCTCCATGATGTTGTATCGATTGCAACAACCTCACGGATGCTTTCAATCCGTTCTTCCACGTACTCAAGCTTCTCTGCTTGACGCTTCTGCTCAATTTCCAAGTTAATCATGACCTGCAACTGCGGTGAGAGCTCTTGTGTGGCAAGGGATGCCGCTTTGTATTTCTTTTCTACCCGAATGAAATATCTGCGTACTTGCTTTCCTTTTTCATTCCGCTCAAGCATTGCCATTTCTTTGGCAGCATCCAGTTTGATGATATGGTCTTTTTTAGAGGTTCCTCCTGACACTGTCGGAATTTCGACGGTGGTAAAATCTTCGTCTTCCTCCGCATCGATATCTAACACTCTTCTTTTGATCCACTCTCTATAGTTGCTCTTTACTTCCAGAACCTCATGCAGTTCTGATCCGTATACTACTTTTTCTCCTGTGCTTGTCTCGTATACTGGGACAAGTTCGTTTTCAATTACTGTTAAATTGTTCACTGCTTCTCTCCTACTTTAATAATTCATCAATAGTGCACCCTAGCACCTTTGCTACTTTGGACAGACTTCTTATTGTTGGACTCACTGTATTCCACTTATAAATGCTTCCGGTAGAAACGCCAGCCTGACTTTCTAATAAATTGATAGAAATTCCTTTTTCTGCCGCTCTCTTAGATACCTTGTCGAAAATATTATTTTCCGTATCAATCACTCCTTTCTTTTTGATTGAGTTCTGAAAATATCACAATTTTATATTGACTAAGTTCTGAAAATATTCTATAATCTAGTTGTCAAGCAAAATTACAAAATAAATTCCAGCATTCTTATTATCGCAATTTTTTGCGATTTTTTCAGAACCCTATAATCACATTATACGCGATAATTTCAGAATGTCAAGAAATATTTTGCGATTTTTTCAGAATTTTGAAAGGAGTCTACATATGACACTGAGAGAACGCGTAAAACATCTATGCAAAGAACATGGAATTTCAATGAATAAATTGGAAAACGAACTTAATTTTGGAAAAGGGTACATAAGCAAATTAGGTTCAAGTCAACCAAATGTTAACAAGCTCCAGCAAATCGCTGATTACTTCAGCGTATCGTTGGATTATTTAATGTCTGGAGCATCTAATGGTGATAATCCGTCATCACTCACGGCGAAAGATGAGCGCGACATTGCAAAAGATATGGAAAACATCAGAAATAAGTTGAAAAACAATGAAGAAGGTCCTGCTTCTTATGATGGTCAAGCTATTCCAGAAGAAGATATCGACTTACTTCTTGGGCAAATCGAGCTGATGATGAGAAGATTAAAGCCAATTAACAAAGAAAAGTACAACCCTAACAAAAATAAAAAGTAGGTGTATAAATTGAGAACGAACGATATTAAGCGTTTAGTTGAATACTACATAAAGAAATTTAATACAAGAAATCCTTTTGAGCTTGCAAAATGCTTGAATGTCGAAGTTCAATTAGGCCATTTGGGAAGTCGAGCTGGATGCTATATGTTTCTGAAGAATCACAAATGTGTTTTCTTAAATGAAGATTTAGAGGAACATGAGCTGAATCTTGTAATGGCTCACGAGTTAGCACACTCCATTCTTCACAGAAAAGAAAATTGCTACTTTATCAGAAACAAGACTCTTCTGTTATCTTCTACCAATGAAATAGAAGCTAACACATTCGCCGCAGAACTTCTCATACCAGATTCTCTCATCTATGAGAATCCGGGCATGACAAAAAGCCAGATTGCGAGGCTGGCTGGATATGATGAAAAGATTATGGATTTTAAAAATTTTAAATGATATAGCCGCTTCGGCGTTTATATAGAGTGGTGTGAGGTACGGGTAAGTTAAAGGAGAAAAGTGACTATGGGATTAAAAGATGTTTTTAATATCGGGAAAATAGCAAAGGAAAACGCTGGATTAAAAGAACTAATGTCTCCAGAATTTCAAAACGCTTCCGTCCTGAATTCAAAAGTTGCCGAATTGGAAGCCAAAAAAGAACGGCTTGAAAAGGAAATTGACAAACGCACTTCCAAAATTGACGCTTTGAAGAAGGAGGCGGTATTTTTCGAAGATGCAATCACGTTTCAGGAGTTTGGTCTATATACGCCACGATATGATTTTGTTACGTCAGAAGAATATAAAGAAGAATTGGATCGTATTCGTGATGCGCAGAAAAAATTGATAAAAAATGATAAAGCTATTATCGGCGCTACAACTTGGACAGTAAATGGAAGCAAAAGTAAAGGTAATAAGATGATTGCGGATATGAAAAAATTGTTTTTAAGGGCGTTCAATAGCGATTGCGAAGATGTAATAAGTAAGGTGAAGTACAATAATTTTGATATGTCTCTTAAAAAAATCCGTCAATCTGCGAACTCTATTGAAAAACTCGGGAAATCAATGTCATTACAGATTACTCAAAAATATATAGATTGGAAAGAGGAAGAGCTTACATTAGCGTTTGAATATCAACAAAAGAAGCAGGAAGAGAAAGAAGCTCAAAAAGCTGCAAGAGCAGAAATGCGAGAAGCTGCGCGACTACAAAAAGAAATTGAAGCCCAACGTAAGAAGATAGAAAAAGAACAAACTCACTACCAGACAGCTTACGAAAAACTTCTTAAGCAATTAGAAGAAGATCCAGATAACTCAGATCTTCTTGCTAAAAAATCCGAATTGGAAAATCAGCTCAATGACATCGATAGGGCTATTAAAGATATCGACTATAGAGAAGCAAACCAACGCGCCGGATACGTTTACATAATTTCAAATATAGGAGCTTTTGGAGAAAATGTTTATAAGATTGGAATGACTAGGCGTTTAGACCCTCAAGACCGAGTTGATGAACTAGGAGATGCATCTGTTCCATTTAATTTTGATGTACATGCTATGATTTTCTCCGACGATGCACCGGCATTAGAAGCAGCACTCCATAAAGCGTTTGAAGATCGTAAGTTAAATATGGTTAACACAAGAAGAGAATTCTTTAATGTAACACTCGATGAGATAAAAGAAGTTGTAAAAGAAAACTTTGATAAGACTGTAGAATTTGTTGACGTACCAGACGCTGAACAATTTAGGGTGAGTCAAAAAATGAAACGAATACAATAATTTTTCGTAATAAAAACCGCCCCAGTGCTACCAACACTGAGACGGAAATGTCGCAAGACACGCTACCAACGAACCTTGCACCCGTAATCAATACAGGTATCTCACCATAAGACTATCGCTCCGAAGAATGCAATAGTAAGCTCAAGAATATTGTATCATCTTCGGAAACAGCTTGCAAGCGGAACGTTTGTTTTGCGCTGGCTGTTATTTTTATACCAATTTTAAATATATTTTATAAAAGGAGAGTGATACGGAATGCCAGAAAAAATACTACGGTGTGCCATATATATCCGCGTATCTACGTTTGAGCAGAGCGTACACGGTAAGTCTTTACAAGCTCAGAAAGAATGTTTGGAGCAATACGCAACAGACAACAACATGTCTATAGTAGGCGTCTATGCGGATGAAGGAAAGACTGCCAGAAAAGAACTGAAGAAAAGAAAAGCCATACACGCCCTTATAGAGGATGTGAAAAAGGATAGAATCGATGTAATACTCTTCTGGCGGCTGGATAGATGGTTTCGCAACCTGTCTGATTTTTATAAGGTGCAAGATGTGCTAGATGAGCATGGGGTGCGCTGGATATCTGTATCCGAGCCTGGTATAAACATGGAGACGCGGGATGGACGATTGCAATTAAATGTAGTGCTGTCGATCGGGCAGAACGAGGTAGACACCACATCCGAACGAATTAAATTTGTGAATGAAGCATCTATAAGGCAGAAAAAACTAATTTTTGGAGATGCGAATATGCCTTTTGGATATAAAACAGGTGTCGTGGACGGGAAGAAATGCATGGTTAAAGATCCAGAAACAGAACACATGGTGGAGGATTTTTTTAATTATTTTAGAATCCATAACTCCAAAAAAGGTGCTGTCCGGTACATGCAGGAAAGCTACGGGATCGATTTTAGTTATGGAATGTTACGGACAATGTTATCCAGTGAATTTTATAAAGGAACGTACAGAGGGTACCCTTATTGTCCGGCATACCTGTCAGAGAAAGAATGGGATGAGATGCAGATTATATCGAAAAGAAATATTAAAACCACACCATCTGGTAGAATATACCTGTTTACAGGTTTGATGCGCTGCCCTGTATGCGGACAGAAATTAGTCGGTACAGGATGCTCATCAATTATAAATCGTAAAACCGGAGAAAAAAGGACGTACTGCTACTACCGTTGCAATAGAGCACTTAAAGACCATATTTGCACGTATAGGCATAGGGTAAGCCAGAACCTTGTCGAAAAATATTTGCTAGAAAATCTCGAAAGAGAATACGAAAAGTATAAAGTCCGCAGCAACCAGATCAGCGAAGAGCTAAAAAAGCAAAAGAAAACGAAAGATCCGGAAAAGCTGAGAAAAGAAATGGAACGATTAAATTTGTTATTTCAAAAAGGGAGGATTTCTTTCGATTACTACGATAAGGAGTACCAGAGATTGGAAGAAGAATATTCCGCTTCTGCTGCTTTTCCAGAGGAGGAAGAGACGAGAAGCTTACACTATGTGGAAGAACTATTAGAAACTGACTTTCGGCAAATGTATGATTCGCTGTCTCCTGAAAACAAGCGTTCTTTTTGGAGATCCACGATACAGGAGATTTATCTAAATGATGACAATACGATTAAAGCTGTAGATTTTTTATAATCTGTTTTGTACTAAGTGTTTAGCCCCATTTGGAGCCGATAAAACCATGACGGCTGTACTGTCCGGCGAGGCAGATATCGGCTTTATGGGCTCAGAAGCTTCCATTTATACTTACAACGAAGGGGCTTCTGATTTTGTTGTAAATTTTGCACAGCTCACCCAGCGCGCCGGTAATTTTCTTGTTGCCAGAGAAGAAATGCCAGACTTTAAATGGACAGATTTGAAAGGAAGTACTGTGCTTGGCGGCCGAAAAGGTGGCGTACATATATTAATGTAAATTTGGAGAGTATTGTAATTTTATGTAACTGGGTGGATGGGATGAATAGTGCGAAGAATATATAAAAAGAAGTGGCGGAAATACCAGCAATGATATTTCCGCCGAAATTATTAAGCTACCTGTGGATAGTCGATAACTGCAATTTCCTGCATTAATTTTTTTGCCATATCAACAATCAATTCAAGGTGTTCAGCAACTTCATCTGTATAATATTTTTCTCCACACTGATCACATTCAAGGCATGGAACATTTTTAATTACAATAATACAATTTTTATAATTTACGACGTGTGTTGTTGTACTATTGATAGTTGTACTATTTTTACAATACATACACATATTCATCACCTCTTTCTTCGAGTTTTTAAATCATCTTCAAATTTCTTTGTATCTGGATAATATGCCGTTATGATATATACATTTATATTATCACACCCGGCAACAATATGCAAAATTCGTCCATTTACGTTATATCCAAAAATCAGACAGCTTGGATTAGGATAATCGTCAGGGTAATCTTCTATAATTTCACCAGTTGCAATTCCATTTTTTACATCGGCACGACTGATATCTCTTTCCTGCATTCGTTGCAGACAATGCTGTGTCCAAAGAATTTTTGATTCTGAACACAATTTCTGATATATTTCTAAATTCATTCGCTCCCTCCTTAACTTTGTTACAATCTATAAATATTATACATCAATTTTATTATCAACAATACATAAGAATAGTTTCCTTCAATTCATCGCTAAATTCATCTAAATCTTCCATCGTGATAACTTCTTCATTTAGAAGCGAAATAATGTTAGGAATGCAATTAGAACGACTCATTTTTAACTGTACACCTGTATCTTTTTTATCGTTGCGAATTCGCTCTTCTAAAGTCCAGAATTTTTCAGAAGGTCTTCCTTCGCCACTCAGTAACTCAATATATTCTTTATTCAATTTATTCATATAGGCTTCTTGCCAATCTGAAATTTTTTCTCTGAACAAAGCCCAATCCTTTTTAGTAAATCCGTATTCTGACATTGTCATATTCCTCCACTTTGGCATAAGTAAATTATAGTATAAGCGTTTTGGTTTCACAATACTTGTATTATAAATAGTGTTATCTTTTCGATAAAAATGATGTATCAAACTTCTAGCTTGGTAAAGGTCTTGCGAATGTGATTTCACTATTTGAAATTTGAAAGATTTGATGGCTTCAATTATAATTTAAACAGGAACTACACACAAATCACAAAATTTTATGCTACTATACCAGTGGAGGTGTTTTTATGTCGCATATTTTAATTGTTGAGGACGATTTAGATATTCAAGATCTTTTAAGAAATTTTTTACAAGAAGTCGGATATGAAATTACGATTGCAAGTGACGGTATGGAGGCTATTGCACTGTTTTCATCCGCTCATTTTGATTTGATATTATTGGATATAATGTTACCTAAAATTGATGGGTTTACAGTATGCGAGCTAATCCGTAAGCAATCACAGGTTCCCATCATTATGCTGACTGCTCTAAACGGAGAGGAAGAACAAATCAGAGGGTTAGATTTGCAAGTAGACGATTATATTACGAAGCCGTTTTCCATGCCAATCTTGATTCGTAAAATTGCTGCGGTTCTACGGCGGAGTACGATGATTCCAGATCAGGAACATCAGACAATATCCTATAAAAAACTGACTATGGATTTAGACAGCTACTCCGCTTCGGTAAATGGAGAATCTCACGAATTGACGCAGCGGGAATTTGAAGTCTTGCGGGAATTGCTTTTGAATCAAGGGCGCGTTCTTACCCGCCAAAATTTGCTCGATCGCCTTTGGAAATATGATTTCTACGGGGACGAACGTGTTGTTGATACACATATCAAAAATTTGAGAAAAAAACTTGGTATCGACTTTATCCAGACAATCAGAGGGGTGGGATATAAAATTGATAAAGAAAAATAAGAGCAGTTTGTTTACAAAGATATTCATTGTCACTTTTTTGTTGACAAGCCTTTGTTGCATGATAACTTACGGGGTTATCTCATGGCTTATCCCAAAAACTTATAGCACAACACTTGATGCAAGTTTAGATAGTGCAGTCAATTCACTTCTCACAGAAGTTGAAAATCTCACTCCAATGGAAAGTGGAAAGCTTATTGATGAATTTGTAATAAATCAAAATGGTGTGTTAATTCAATTATTTGATTCCTCAAATCGTGAAATTGAACTTCCGTCACAAAACAGTACGACATTCCCTGCTTTCGTCACAGGTGGTGTAGCGATTGAAAGTGACGATTCAGCGGCATATCGGGCAACGCACAGTTATATCTTTACATTTGCAGATTCAGATGATGTCTACACATTAACAGTCGCGGGTAGCGCACAAGAAGTTAATTTGTTAAAGGATACTTTGGGTAGTATTTTTATTATTCTGCTTTTTGTAATTCTGTTGGTTGCTGTACTGGCCTCTATCGTATATTCTCATTATGTAACCAGACCAGTTCTGCGTATCAGTCGTGTATCAAAACGAATGGCGGAATTGGATTTTAGTTGGAGATGTGAGGAAAATCGAACAGATGAACTCGGAACATTGGCTCATAGCTTAAATGAAATGTCACAAAAGCTGTCTGCTTCTATAACAGATTTGAAATGTGCCAATGAGAAACTACAAGCAGACATTGAGCGTGAACGTGCATTGGAACAGGCACAATTAGACTTTTTTTCCGCAGTTTCTCATGAACTGAAAACACCTATTACAGTTATCAAGGGGCAGACCGAGGGCATGATTTTGAATGTTGGGGATTATCAAGATCGTAATAAATACTTGGTGCGCTCTCTGGAAATCATCAATACAATGGAAAATATGGTACAGGAAATTCTCACGGTTTCCCGTATGAAATCGTCAAAAGTTGGACTTAAAAAAGAAACTATTCAGTTTTCGGATATTCTCAAACAGGAATACGCGCTGTTTGAAGATTTGATTATCCAAAAAGATATAGATTGGAATGAAAATATTTCTTCCGATTTGAGTGTTATTGGGGATAAGGCACTGATACAAAAAGTAATCAATAACTTGATTTCCAATGCTATTTCCTACTCACCGGAGGGTAGCACTATCTATTTGACTGCCTTTGCGGAAGATGGAGCGGTTCAATTTTTGTTGGAAAACACAGGTGTTCATATTCCTGATTCAGAAATTCCAAAACTATTTGATGCATTTTACAGAGTAGAACATTCTCGCAATAAGAAAACTGGTGGGAGTGGTTTGGGATTATACATTGTCAAAACCATTTTAGAACAACATCAAGCAGAATATAGTATAATAAACACTGAAAGAGGTGTTTTATTTACAATTCAATTCTGAAAGCATGGGGCCGCGATAAGCACTGCCCCATGCTTTTTTAACTACACATAAAAAACATATTCATCACAATGGTATCCCAAAAATGTTTGGTAATATAAAAGCATCAACAGAAAGGAGTTATGTCAGATATGAAAAAAAATAACATTAAAATTCTCGCACTTACTATGACACTATGTGCATCAGCGGCATTGAGCGGCTGTGCAACAAACGCTTCGGCTACTCAAGAGCCTAACAAGTCAATAAACGCTACAATCCCCGAAGAACAAGCTCATAACAGTGGTGATACCCTTTCCTCAAATTCTACATCCATAGCAGAAGCCTATGAAAGTGATGAAGTGATTTCCTCAGAGGAGCAGGCCAAAGCCGAAGAGATCCGTCGAAATGAAATTGCAGAACAGTATTCCGTTTATGAGCCCTATGGCATGACCTATGATAAAGAAAAAGACCGTTTCTTTTATGACGGTCAGGTTGTGCGCTACTTCAAAGATCAGGTAAACGCAGAAAATGCGAACTCGTTTTTCTTTGAGGACGGTGTTGTGGATGTGGAACTGATTAAAGACGTTAATGGAACCTTAACAGGATTAAAGCAGTCCTCGGGCGCAGACTTCAAGGCTCGAACTGATAAACAGGAAGAAATAAAGTCAGAACTTGCTGCGGCTGGCATTACCGGAAACAGTGGTAGTTTTGAATTGGGTGATCCAAACTATCGTGATGACAGTCTGGATGCCTACACTGCCTTTGGTGTTTCTTATGATAAAACCTCTGACAACTGGATGTATGAAGGAAAAGTCATCCACATTTTCTATGATGCCGAACATAATACCTATTGTGACAATGGTGTAAGTAATGGTATCAACATCAAAGTGATCCGTGACAAAAACGATAACATTGAAAAACTGGTGGAAACAGAGGCTCAAGAACTTGATCAGTATGTAAAATAAACCAACCTCTGCCGAACGACGGCAAAAAAAGCCGTCGTACAGCAGACACATTCATGCTCCTATGAAGCAGCAGCCTTGATTTTCAGAGTCAACATTTCTATTTTTGCCTTTTTCATAGCACCCGTGAATAATCTATATCAGTTAAAAAGCATATTTTCACATCAGGGTTATTACCCATTCTATACATTGGATTGCTTCATAGAAATATCGGAAGAAGTTATAGAAATGTTTAAAGAGTTTGATTGTAAAGAGGCTGCTTATCGGCTGTGTACATAATGCCACAAAGCCTGCTATTGACGATCTTAAATAAATAGCCAAATAGCAAGAGTAATACCGATGTCAATCATAATCCACTGCAATGGAAAATATCCGAAAGTGAACTGAAAACAATCATTTCAACAGGAAGAAGTCCAGAATACATTGCTCCCATCATTCCAAATACTCATCCCTACATGACCTTATCTGCTTTCTACTGTATAATCGTGGTTGCCGATGTTTGTACCATTGCCAATGCTATGCTGTACAAGAACGTCATTACAAAGTAAAGCAAAAGATCTCTCTTTCCACAACGATAGAGAGACTTTCATTTATTCTAAATATGGATCGTCAAATGATAAGAGCAAGATCCACCCCGGTATTACCATATCCCCATTCTGCCATATAAGTAATATTTCGGAATTTTATCTTGCTGGGGAACTGTCGCCTCCCCATACCCATTTTTTTATTGGCTACACCGGCGGTGTACGCAACAAAATATTATAATTAACATAATTCTATTTTGAGGCATTCAGCAAGTAACTGGATGTCTTTTTCTTTTTGAAAATACACATGGTGATGCGAACAAATTCTTTTGTAAGCCAATGATATAAGCAAGGGTATGGGGAATTGTCACTCTCCATCAAGAGAACACCCATAAGGTGAACGGAGGCGGAAACGCGATAACGTTAAACATGGGTGGATCTTGC
>OHCY01000195.1_pt1 | contig 36024 bp, 34 predicted proteins | sample 1566951 | NCBI WGS metagenome assembly OHCY01 (sample SAMEA3879548, study PRJEB24766) | human gut metagenome | biome: human-associated habitat; feature: feces | place: USA | collected 1985/1987
TGGGCTTGAGTTTCAGCCTTGCGGACAGGAATGCTTCAATGTCAAAAGCGTTCTTGTCATCCGCGTCGGCAGTGTACTTGAAATTGGGGTGCTTGGTGATGTCGTACTTATCCGAAAGGAAAGGCCGCACGCCACGCAGCTGGAGGATGCACTTGTTTCCGTCCATCGTCGCAAGCTCATCCTGGCTCATCAGCTCTTTCCCCAATTTTTGATAATTGAGAGAGTGGGAAGTTTCCCGTCCACGGCTCTCCCCGGTGTTGTAGGTGTCAATGGTTTCCTTGCCCAGCACGGCAGCCAGCTCCTTGAGGGTGGTTGGCTCCTTACCGCCCAGAAAAATGGAAGTATCCATGTTTCCGATGATGGTATCCGCATTGTCCTTATAGATCGCCTTGAGCTGACTTTGCGCCTGCAACACCAAACAGGCGGAGATCTCACGGCTTCGGATGGTGGCCACCAGCTTTTCCAGACGAGGAATCTGCCCGATATTGGCGGCTTCATCAATGAGACAGCGCACATGGACTGGGAGCCTGCCGCCATACACATCGTCGGCTTTTTCGCAGAGCAGGTTGAAAAGTTGGGTATAGCACATGGAAATAAGGAAGTTGAAGCTATCGTCAGTATCACTCATGATGAGGAACAGGGCAGTTTTCCGATCTCCCAGAGTGTCCAGCTCCAGCTCATCATAGGCCGTGACCTCACGCAGCTCTGCAATGTCGAATACCGCAAGGCGCGCACCACAGGAAATCAGGATCGACTTGGCTGTTTTTCCAGAGACAAATTGTCAAGGACTTTTTAATCAAATTCACAAAAAATCTACAAAAAAGGTGCCAGAAGCACTGTATGGCTCCTGACACCTCGTTTGATAGATTACATTTTTCCGTTCAGCAGGTCTTTGCAGAGATACGCATAGTCTGGCAGCTGGTTGATATATGGCTCCCAACGCCGCTTGATTTCGGCTAACTCCAGCGGGTCGGCTGCTTCCAGTGCATGATCGTTGCCCGTCATATACAAAACATCCGTAGCAACATCGTCCAAACACTTGTAGCAGAGATCGGCAGCTGATTCTATCCTGATACCGGTATCCACATAAAGCGGATTTACGCCAATCGTCAGCCAGACATAACCCACCTTGTCCGACCAGAGCAGTTCAAAATCAGGGCTTTGCCGCAGATGTTCCGCAAAGACTTCCTTTACTCGTTCAATTTCATGTTTCTCTTTTTCTGTGTAAAGCATTTTCGTATCCTCCTTGACAAAAATTTTGGTGTGTACCATCATCAGTTTAGCACAAGGCGGCTTCGTTTATCAGTCTGTCACATCTGCTGAATTTCATTTTTGAGCATACGCTTGATTTTATCGCTCATGGTTTCTGTGCTGGTATTGCTGAAATGGACATGAACCTTGTAGGTTGTCTTGCCGATTTTCTTTACCATCGCTGGCGTGTTTTCCGGCGCTCTGGACGCAGTAGCGGCGTCTGCCACCTGCATAGTACGGGATTCTTTGTTCATGGCGCTCCTTTCTCCGAACGGGTCTGTGCCGCCCGGTAAAAAATCAATCGTGCTTACTGTTTACAATGTCTTTTGCTGCCTGTCGGGTAGCACCAGCATTTTCTTCCCGGAAATTCTTCCCGTCAAAGAGGATCGGCGCACACCGTTCCAGAATACGGTCATAGATACGGGCGTGAGCCAGATCAGGCGGGTTTTTCAACTCGGACAGTTTTAAGTTTGTTGTGATAATCATGGGTCTGCGGCTGCGATAGCGGCTGTCGATGACGAAAAACATCTGCTCCATAGCATATTCGGTACTGCGCTCTACACCCAGATCGTCAATGATAAGCAGGTCATATTCGTCAAAGCTGGCAATAAACTCCGACCTGTCCTCAGAGAACATCCCGGTCAGGCGGTTCAGAATGGTGGGAAAGTTCGTCATCAGCACCGGCACATCCTGGTCAAGTAGAGCGTTGGCAATACATCCGGCGAAAAAAGACTTGCCGGTTCCCACATCCCCGAACAGCAGCAGGCCGGTGTTGTTTCGGTATGCCTCCTTCCAGTTCTCCACATAGGCGCGGGCCTTGTCTATCAGAGGATTTTGGCCGTTATCATTTGAAAATGTGTAGTCGTACAGATAACAGTCTTGCAAGCCCTGTGCCTTTCGGCGTTTGATACGCTCCATGCGGCGCTGCCGTTCTTCAGCAGCCTTGCGCTGCTCCTCAGCCTCCCGCTGGCACTGGCAGATGCAGCGCGGCATAAAATAGCCGGATTTCCCAAAGCATGGCACAACGGTCTGCCTCTGGCCGCCGCATTTCTTACAGTGAATGAGACCGTCTGACAGGTCTATATACTCGTTCTCAGCCAATTCCACACCGGTAGCTGCCTTGTCGATGAATGCCCGGATTTCTGCGGTAATCTCAATCATACAGTTTCATCCTCCTTTACGCTGTAATCCCGGTTGCGTGAGGGTGTGACAGTTTTTTTAGCGTCCTCACCGGCCCAGCGCCGGATGGTCGCTGCATGGCTCTGATAACGCTTGCCGGTAGAAGCCATGTACTCGGACAGCTTTTCGATGTACTGGCCCCATACAGTGGGAAAGCTGGCCTGTAAGTCTGCCAGTTCCCCGTCCGTCAGGAAAACATTCTGGTAACGGCCATAGGCGTGGGCGGGGTGTCCCTTCTCTATCTCTCTCTTTATCTCTATCTCTTTCTCTAACTCTATCTCTATCTCTGGTGGACGAATGTCGGACAAATGTCCGCCACTTATCCGGAGCGCAGAAAGAGCCTTATTTTGAAGCCTTGCAGCCCGCTTTCGCTCGGCCTCAGTAGAGGACTGGCCGATTAAAAGTTCGATGTTGCTCATGTAGAATGTGCCGCTGTCCAGCACTTCCACAAGACCCAGCTTCAAAAATATCTGCAAGGCCCTCTCAACAGTGCCGATCTGCTGGCGGGTAATGGTGGCGATCATCTGCGCCGTGTAAGGGATGTCCTCGTCAAGCTGGAGCCGCCCGCCATGTTTCAGCGATTTCAGATACAGCTTGAGCAGAATGTTAGAATACAGCACACCGTCCTGCATACTTTCCAGCAGCACGATGGAATCATCATCAAAATAGTTTTCTTTGAGTTTCAGGTAATAATATTTTCGATTGTCTGACATAGGGTTCCTCCTTGTGGTTCTCTTGGGATTCTGTACGCATTTTAAGGCTATTTTAGGGGGCAGAGGATAAATCTATCAGACTGCCTTTGACACCCCCGAAAAAAGCCTTGATTTACAAGGGTTTTTCAGCCCCTAAAGCGTGACATTTCTCCCGTTGTTTCCGCTTGCGCTTTGCGGCGTTGATCCGCTTCATGCGTGCGGCACATTCCGGGCAGTATTTGGCCCGGTTGGAACCGGGGGTAAACAGCGCCCTACATACGGAGCATTTCTTAGCATTCAGCCGGTGGAACAGCGCCGTTTCCAGTTCCTTATCCTGCGGTAATACCGCCGCCCGAAACCACCTGCACAACAGGGAGTAGGAAATAGACTGGACACAAACACATTCCTCCCCATCGTCCAGAGCGATACAGTTTCCGTCGATGTAGTTACAGCACTCATGCACCAGTTTCCGCGCTCTGCGGTACTGGCGGTAATCCATGACAGGGATAGGTTCAGTCTTGTTGTTCTTCATAAATGATTTCTTTCATAAAGCGTGTAACCTCCTCGAATGAATTTATTGTTAAATATTCGTGCAAAGTATTGTTTTCTTCGTGCAAATGGCATATACTATAATTGCCAGCAGAAAGGGGTTGATCGTATGGCTGGAAATACCACAAACATCAGTATCCGCATGGACGCAGATTTGAAAGCGCAGGCGGACGCACTGTTTACTGAACTTGGCATGAACCTGACTACGGCGTTTAACATCTTTGTGCGCCAGTCGCTTCGTGAAGGCGGCATTCCCTTTGAGGTAAGGCTGGAACAGCCGAACAAAGAAACGGTTGCTGCCATGCTGGAAGCGGAAAGGATTGCAAAAGACCCGTCTGTAAAGGGCTACAATGACCTTGACGAGTTGTTTGCTGACCTGAAAAGATGAAAGAAACCAAATATACCGTCAAGTACACGACCAGTTTCAAAAAAGACTACAAACGAGCCATAAAGCGTGGCTTGAAGATTGAGCTGCTGGAGCAGGTCGTAGCATTGCTGGCAATGGGCGAACCGCTGCCGGATAAGAACCGCGACCATGACCTGTCCGGCGATTGGGCGGGCCATCGGGAATGTCATATTCTCCCGGACTGGCTGCTTGTCTACCGCATAGAGGATGATGTTCTGGTGCTGACGCTGGCCCGCACCGGCACACACAGCGACTTGTTCGGCAAATAAACAGTCTGCCGCCGTATGGGGAAACCTGTACGGCGGTTTTTCTGTATGCAAAGGTATGTCGTGAAACGCGACGCACTTGACAGAGGTACGCCAAAACGCGGTAGCCTTTACCGCTCCGGCCCACGGTCGTGAGACTTGTCCCGTTCCTGTCGGGACAGCTGCTCGGCGGTTTTGCGGAGCCGTTCCACTGCTTTCAAATCCTCCCTCATGGATTTCATGGCAAGCGTGTCCGTCTGCTTTCCGGCGGTCAGCTGGTCGATCTCCCGCTGCCATGCCTTCGGGGTGATCCCCTCGCCGCTATCTTTCAATTCTTTCAGATACCGGGCTGCTGCGTCATACAGGATCAGTTCCCGGCTGTGGCGCTGCTCAAACTGTTCCCGCTTTTCCGGCTTTACTTTGGCAAGCTGTTTGTGGATGGACTTGTACTGGTTGTATTGTTCCCACATCTCCCCGCGTTCGGTAAGAATGGCGATCCGGCGCTCAGCCTTGACGATCTTTCCCCGCAGGTCATAGTAACGGCTGTTCATATCAGCGATTTTTTCATGAAGCTGCTGCATAGACTGGATGCCGTTTGCCTGTAAAAAGCTAAATAGTGCAGCGCTTTCCTGCAAAGCCCGGATTTTGCCGGTGCGGGTGCGGGGAGTGTTCAACTGCTGCTGGGCCTCCCACAAAGCAGTCAAGCTGCTTTGCTGTGTTTGTGGTTTTTCCGCTTCGTCTTTCGACCAGCGATAAAGACGGGTAATGCGGGCTTTAATTTCTTTCAGCAGTTTGTTGTCGGCGGCGATCTGTCGGTTTACTTCCCCCTTGTCGGTGCGGATACCGCGCTTTTCCATTTGGCTGGCAGCTGGCCCCAGATGGACAGAGGGGATTTTATCAATGCCCTGCCGCTTGTAGCTGCGGTGGTCAATGCGCTCCGGTCTACCGGCAGATTCCAGCGCCCGGTTGGTGTAGGCTGCCCACGCTGCCCTCCAAATCTCCACATTTCCTTTATCGTTCCAGTCGGTTGTATCCTCCCGATGATTTTTCCAGCCGCCTTTCCCATCCGGGATACGCTGTCCATTCTCGTCCAGATCGTATGCCTTGCGGCACTTTGCGCCCCACTGTCCGTTTTCTTTCAGAGGCCGGAGCGTCAGCATGATATGGACATGAGGATTGCCGGTTCCCTTGTCATGGATAGCAAAGTCGGCACACATTCCTTTGTCTACAAAGTTATCCTTCACATAGGCACGCACAAGGGCAAGCTGTTGTTCGCCAGACAGTTCACGGGACAGAGCTGCTTCGATCTCGCGGGCAAGCTGGCTGTCCCTTGCTTTCTCGATTTGCTCCACGCTGTTCCAGAGGATAGAACGGTCTGCAAATTCCGGCGGGGCGTGGGCAGGCAGCATTATCTCCGCATGGACAATGCCGCCTTTCCGGGTGTAGTCGTGGGTCATGCCGTCCCATTCATTTGTCAGCTTGGTTCCGCTGCGGTAAGCAGCTGCGGCAACGGCAGAACGGCCTGCGCTGCGCTTGATGATACTGACCGGGATATGACAAAAATCTATGGGGAACACCTCCTTTCAGTGAGGGGATAATAGGCTCTGTGGAGCCGGACAAACGCAAAGCGGGTGTTTGGCTGTGCAGAGCGCACAAGGGGTTTGGGGAGCGTAGCTTCCCATCGCGGACGAAGTACGCAATGTCCCCGGCAGGGCGCACAGCACCGGCAACGGTGTATAAGTGCGCCCTTGTAAACAAGGGACTTATGGCGTGTCCCCGGATTTTGGAAGGATTGCAGTCAATTCCACAGCCCCCGGAAGATGGGACAGGGCAATTAGAAATGCTTTGACCTCTGCGCCGGAAAGGTTGGGAGCCAGCGGAAAAATACCCTCCAAAATGGCTCCGCGCTCAATCAGGCGGCGGGTGCGAACCCTGCGTTCTTCGTTCCGCTGCTTGTTCTCCAAAATCTTCTTGCGGTTTTCAAGCTGTCGGATCTCCTTCAGGACTTTCTCCCGTTCTTCTTTTGAGGAGTGGGCTGTAATTTTTTCGTTCATGTCATGCACCTCTTTTCTTTGGAAACGCTCATAGATTGACCGTCCATTTCTGACGCGCAAAGTACCGGTGCAGCCTCCGCAGTGCGGCATGGATGGATTTTCCCGCCTGTGATGGCGTGATACCCTCCATTGCGGCAATATCTTTCACTTTCATACCCAGCATATAGCGGGCGTGGACACGGCGGGCCTGCATAGGCGGCAGGGAAGAAATGGCTTCATACAATCGCCGGATCAGTTCTTCGTATTCGGCTAATTCTTCTTTTTCTATCAGATGATCCTCTGGCGATGGCTGCGCCCAGCCGATTGCAGCATTTTCGATTCCGTCGTTACAATCGAGGGAGTAAAACGCCTTATATCGGAACATCTTGCGCTCTCTGGAAGCCTCGGCCCTCTTATCCAGAAGAAACGCTTCGACGATCTCATCGGACACCTCCACAAAAATGTCCTCTTTGCAAAATGGATAATATTGTTTGAGATTGATGGTCTGCATAGGCACGCCCTCACTCTGTTTGAAAAAGGTCATCATAGCAGCGGCGCATATTCCGCAGACCTCGACGGATGGCAACGCTGACCTTGCTGCTGTGGATGCCCTCTCTCCGGGAGATTTCCGGCTGCTTGATACCGGCAATGTAGTAGGCGTGAACACGGCGGGCCTGTGTCGGAGTGGCATGAGCCAGAGCCGCAGGCAGAGCTGCAATCAGGTGCAGGCGGGTGGTCATTTCTTCTCGTTCCAGCAAAATATCTTCCGGCGATCTGCTGTGTTCCAGTGCGTAATTTTCCAGCCAGCTGTATGCGTCCAGAGAGTAGTAGGCGCGGTGGTAGACTTTCCGACGCTCATAGTTCTCCATCTCCCGCTGGGCCTGATACATCGCTGCCCATACCTCGTCCGTAACATCCACAAACTCGTCATGCCGGTAGTGGGGATACATCCACCGCAGATTGATTGTTTTCATAGGCTTACCTCCTGAAAATTGGAGAGGCGGGCAGCTCGTCCGCTGTCCGCCCCTCGCTGAGATAAGGGAAATGATCCCTTTCACTTGGTAGCCAGAAAACAGGTCATTCGTTAAGCCTGTTCCCAAAGAAATTTATAAATTTTTTTCTGACCGCCTCCACACTTTGATACACAGCCACTTTGGAGCAGCCGCACAGCACACCGATCTCTGCAAGGCTCAGTCCGTCAAGCGCGTAGAGCAGGAACCGGCGGCGCTGGGCCTCGGTACAAGTGTCCAGAACTGCCATCAGCTCATGCAGCGTTTCCATGCGGCAAAGGTATTCTTCCGGCGTTTCGCCGTAGGCTCCTACGCCCTCGGTGGTAATGATGTACTCGTCAAACTCCCGGCCATCCCAATGCCGCCGCTGTTCATGGAACAGGTTCTCCGTTTTGTGATCGGCCCGGTCAAGAAATTCATAGACTTCCAGCGTGATCTCCACGGTCACAGCTTGTCCGTTATAATTGATGGTAACTTCCATCTGCCTTTCCTCCATTCAGATTTTTTCGGGAAAATCTGAATGGGGTGGTGGAGAACGGCACCGAGGATAAAGTTCGGGCCATGCTGACCCGATGTTCCGGCTCCATAGGGACAAAAAAGCGCCCGGACGGCATAAAGCCATACGAGCGTCATGGAATATATTTTGCTGTTTAATTACATGGTATAGTGCATACCACCGGCCGCATTGCTCCGCTGCTGGGAACAGGCTTTTTTTAGCTGGTGCAGGTCATGGGTGCTGTGAAAATAGGCAAAAATAGACACGGCGGCAATCCTCCTATATGCCGCCGTGGATTTACACGGTGTTAGGTCGTCGTTGGTTTAGGATAGGCGAAAAGAAACGGCGGCTCTGATTTCTCAAAACCGCCGCCAGAGTATGTAGAGTAAGCGCACAAAATCAACCTGCCCAGCTACGGTTTTTTTCTTTCCCCGTTGGGCGGGGCAGGCTCTCGTCGTATATTGAAATAAAAAAGGACCGATAACCACAAGTGAATTTACCTTGTGTATTATCGGCTCTGCGTCTGTGCGTCTGGCTCTTGAACGATGGATAAATTTAGTTTTCTTACTGTAATCAGGGTTTCATGTTTGCATTTAGGACAATATAACGGAAAGTTTTCCAGTACTGTATCATCGCGGATTTTCAATCGCGTTTTGCTGCCGCAAAAGGGGCATAAAATCCATTCTATCTTCATGTTATCTTCCTCTGTGCTTGGCTTTCTTCTTTTCCTGCCGTATGGCAAACTGACGGTCTTTCTCAGCCTCTTTCTGCTCACGGCTCTTGGTTTTCCGTTCCAGCTTACATTGCTCATGCTGGAGTTTCAACGCCTGCTGTGCCTTTGTGCCAATGCCTTTATCTTGCAGTTGACTTTGGATTTCGCGCTGCATTCGTTTGGGATTGATTTTTCGCTCTATGGCTACTTCGGTCTGGATCGGGGGACTGAATTTCAATTTATGCCAATTCTTCAGCAGAAACTCATAGACCTCATAGTCTTTGGGCTCTGAACCAAAAGTGATTTTACATACCTCGTACTTACCGTTATCCGTTCTTTCGTATAGACCAATCCAAAATGGAGCTTCAAACAGGATGGTCAAACTGCTTTGGGGGACTGTGCTCATTCTTTTAAGAACTGCCCTTCAAAGTGATCCAGCCATTCCAAAAGGGCGCGATAGAGAAGCTGCTGCTGCTCAAAAATCGTTCTCCCAACCAAAGGAATGTCTGTAAATTCCCGCGCATAGCCCTCGTTGGATTCAGCCGAGGACTGTATGCTCCGGCGCAAAGCCGAAACCAGCTCCAACGCTTCGGCCTTGTCCATCTTGTTCAAATTGGTAATAACCACATTGAAATCGAATAGCAAGGGTACTGGGCCAGCGGCATAAGAGGCCATCAGCTCCTTGAAATACGCTCTGCCCTGATCGGTAATAGAATAAATAGCTTTATCCGCAAACTTATCGCCCTTGACAATATCGCTTTGCAGATAACCCTTTTCGCTCAACTGGAGAACCTTGCGATAAATAGAAGGTACGCTTATTTTTGTCCAGCGGGAAAAATGGTGGTACTCCACATCCTTTTGAATGTCATAGGCGCTTTGCGGTTTTTCCAATACAATACCAAGTATGACTAAATCGATTGACGACATAACTACACCTCCAACCTTTACTATTATCAATAGTACTATTGTTGATAGCAAAAGTCAAGGGGAAGTACTTTATATTTCCGAATTGGACATAACCTGTTTTTCAGCCATAGACAATTCCCGATGAAGGTGTAACGCCATAAATACAGTGATTACTACGGAAATTACATCCGCGATGGGTTGGGCATATAGGATTCCGTTCATTCCCCATACCATAGGCAGCAGCAAAATGACAGGAACAAAGCAGACACCTTGTCTACATGCTCCCAAAAAGAAACCTGCCGCACCTTTGCCCAAGGCAAGGAACAAAGAGGAGTAAACCGTGTAGAAACCAAAAAGAATGAATGTGATCCCATTTGCAAACAGTGATTTTTGACCTGCTAAAATCATTTGAGTATCTCCCTCAGTAAATTGAGAGATAATCTGCGTAGAAAAAACGGCCATCACCAAGCCCACAACTAAGCAGAAACTTGTAGACCAAATGATTGAGGTTTTGATTGCTTCGCGCAGGCGATCAAACTTCTTTGCCCCATAGCTGAATCCAGCAATAGGCTGGAACCCTTTCAGAAATCCAAAGACAACAAGAGTTCCCATAGAAGTAATTCGCGTAACCGCCCCCATGCCTGCAATGACCGAATCGCCATAATTGCTGGATGCGCGGTTAATTAGCGCAATCGAAAGACTTGTCAGCAGTTGGAACACCAAAGTGGGAACTCCAATTTTCAAAATTTCCGCCATCATTTGCCTCGTAGGAGAAAATATTTTTATACTGAACGAAAATACGCTTTTTTTTCGCAGAACATAGGTAAGATAAACAAGCGTGGATACCATTTGCGAAATTGCTGTGGCGATTGCTGCACCTTCTACTCCCATGTCCAAAGTATAAATGAAAAGAGGGTCTAATCCGATGTTCAATACGGCTCCCAATAGCAAGGCACACATGGTCGTTTTTGCTGCCCCCTCGCTACTTACAATATTGTTCATTGTTACATTAAACACATTGAAAATACAGGACAGCACATAAATTCTTGCGTATGTCAAGGCATACGGCATAATTGTTTCCGTCGCGCCCAACATTACCAAAATTGGTTTAAGGAAAATCGTAGAAAGTAGGATGATAATAGCACCAATCAGAATACTGCTATACAGTGCGGTGCTTGCCACTTTATCGGCGGTATCTTTATCTCCGCGCCCCAATAGTCTTGACAGATAGGATGCGGCTCCGTTACCGAACATAAGGCCTAAACCAACCACGACTTGTCCCAACGGAAATACGACAGAAATAGCACCCATTTGACTTTTGCCCAAGCCACTCACAAAATAGGCATCCACCAGATTATAGAGTGCATTGATCAACATCCCAATCATAATCGGTATGCCGAGAGCCATCAGAGCTTTGGGGATAGGCGCACTGCCCAAAAGCTCAAGTTTGTTGTTGCGTTCATTCATTGTTAATTCTCCTTTCGCTTCTTTAAGTATAATTTACAGTAGTATAGATTATAGTATCCTACCACATAAATCATAGTACTATAATTTATAGTATATGTCAAGAGAAGCGAGGCGATTTGTCTTGACAAAGAGTATAAAATCTAATACTATATTTTATAGTAAATTTGACAGTATTCTTTCATGCAGAAAGCATAGTGAAAGGGCATGATTCCACATGGCGACCATAGATTTAATCGTGTTGGGAATATTGAAAAAGGAGCCAATGAGCGCCTACGATATTCAAAAGTTAGTAGAATATAGAAACATATCCAAATGGGTAAAAATCAGCACTCCATCCATTTATAAAAAAGCCATTCAGTTAGAAGAAAAGGGGCTAATCCGAGGCGAAATCGTAAAGGAAGGGAAGATGCCAGAAAAAGCGATTTATTCCCTGACGGAAGCCGGAGAAGCAGAATTTGAACGGCTCATGTTTGAGATTTCTGGAAAGCCTATTAACATTTTTCTGGACTTCAACGCTGTTATTGTGAATTTGGATTCCTTGCCACCTGAAAAACAAAAATCGTGCATAGCAGAAATTGAGGAAAATATTAGTACTTTAAAATCCTATCTGGAACATAATATACAGAAAAAAGAAAATGAGCCCAGTATTCCCGCAACAGGTATGGCTGTTTTGCGTCAGCAGTATGTACTGGTGGAAGCAATCCAAGCATGGATTGCTTCATTAAAAGAGAATTAACAATAAATCATTATGCGAAAAGACCAGCAACTTTATGTGACGCTGGTCTTTTATATATGAATTATAAACTTCAACTAACCTGCATATAGTAACATTCCACGGGCAAAGTATGAATTATACAATGTAACTGGGTGATATTATATGGCGAAAGTTGAAGACTGTCCCGGTTTTGAAACCTTCGGCGCAGATGTCAAAGCCGCACGAGAGGCAAAGCGTCTGGCACGAAAAACATTGGCAGAAATGGTTGGGATTGAATGGCGGTATCTTGCCAACATTGAGAATCAAGGTGCGATTCCGAGCCTGCCTGTGATGATCCAGTTGATTAAGGTCTGCGGACTTCCCGTGGAGCGGTACTTTAACCCGGAGATCATGCGGGAGGAAAGCGAACAGCGGCAACGGGTCAGCCACAAGCTGAAGCTCTGTCCTGAAGAATACCTGCCGATTATCGAAGGTGCCATAGACGGGGCGCTCAAAATGGAACAGACTGCGAAGCAGAAGGAGGACGCATAATCGCGGCCTCCTTCTGGCGTTTCTGTATCATGTTTCCCGGCACTTTTCCAAAAGTTCCCGACACCTCTGCTGGATTTCTCCGGTTTCTGTCACAGTCAGTTCACGCTCGTTTCCGGTAATTTTATCTTCCAGAAAGTTGGCGTATGTACCCAGCAAAGCGTTCCGTAAATCCTCTGGGGTTTTCTGTATCTCGGCGCTATACCAGTCATTCCGGTGGGGTTCCCATGCCATCAATGTATAACCGTGGCTGGTTTGAACCACCTCATACAGAGGGTCATCATCCAGATATGCCTGAAACACTTTCAAAACCTTTTCAAAGGTCAGCATTTCCCACACCTCCCATTCAGCTGCAAATCAGTTCCCTGATTAAAATTTCCTCAATCTGTGCCGTTAATGTGTTCATCAGCCCCACCCAACGCATAGGATCACAGGCTTTCAGTTCCTCAGTGACACCCGCAGCCTCCATCATGTGAGGTAACATGGTGTCCATACGCTCCTGCGCTGTCCGGTCAATCTCTAACAGGTGTGGATACAGCTCCTCGCTCATCAGCAGTTGGTTGTAGAGAATGGGACGATGTTCCTTCAGGTAGGATTTTCGCATCCTGCCGTACTTGCCGATAGAAGTTTCCGGCTGTTCAGAAAGTTTTAGGTTGGGTATATCATAATCTCCACAACGAATGTAAGTCAACTTACTCATATTCATTCTCCTTTGCTCCGTGATGATTAGACTGCTGCGCTGGCTGCTATGCTGCCTTTGCGCGGTTCTTCTTTCGGTAGCTGTCCGACAGTAGAAAAAACACCTTTTTTCATATCCTCAGCCCGGATCAGGGCTTTCTTAGCGTCCATTTCCGCTTTTTTCTTCACCTTGATTTTGTCCTCATACCGTTTCTGTGCGCCGCTGGCTTTCCGCTTCAAATAGTTCTGATGGAGCCTGTCCTTGCGTTCTTCTTTTTTCCGCAATTCTTCCTGTTCCTCTGGAGTTAAAGGAACCGGCTGTAAGGATGGCGGGATATAGCGTCCTAAAAAATTGAAGTAAATTTCAATTTCCTGCGTGGTATCCTGACTGCCTTTTCGGGAGCGTTCATGGACAAGGATTTTCTCTACAAACTCGTTGAGCATGGTATTTGTCAGCGTGTCAAAATTCTCGTACTTATCAATCAGGGCTATAAATTTCTCCGCTGATTTCTGGCTTTGCTCGTAGCCGGTCACAGCCTTTTCCAGCTCCGCAATTTCAATCTCAAGTGCGTCCTGCTCTTTGGCATACTGTGCATCAAGCGCCCTATATCGTGCATCCGGCAGCTTGCCGAGGGCATTGTCCTCATAGATTTTGCAAATCAGTTTTTCCAGTTCTCCGGCTCTCTTTTGAGCAGCAGCCAGACGCCTGCGCTTTTTCGATATATCGGCACTCTGTTGAGCAACCTGCGTTTCCTGAACGGTGTGAATAAATTCCGTCCGGTCATTTCTGGAATATTCAGCGATAGCCCGGAGCGTGTCAGAAACCAATGTCAGAACAGCACTCTCATTGATACGGTGTTGTGTAGGGCATAGTGTCCCACACGGAACTTTGGTATAATTGGAACAGGTATATTGAGAAATCCGCCTGCCATTGTTGGTGCGGTGGACATACATCTTGCCGCCACAATCTGCACAATAGAGCAAGCCTGTGAGGGGAGCTGCTTCGCCCCAGCCGTTTGGATAACGCCGTACATTGCTGCGGATTTTCTGCACCAGATCAAAGGTCTGCTGGTCGATAATGGCTTCATGGGTATTCTCAAAGATCGTCCATTCGTCCTCAGAAACATAGTGGCTTTTCTTGTCCTTAAAGTGCTTGCGGGTCTTGAAATTGATGGTGTGCCCCAAATACTCTCGTTTTTTCAAAATGTTCACGATGGTAGATGACCCCCATCCATAGGGGTCTTTGACCGGCTTTGAACGGTTCACACCCTCGTTGAAGCGGGCAAGGTGTACGACAGGAATTTCAATCCGGTCTGCGGATAATTTGCAGGCGATCTGATAAGGCCCATATCCCTCCAGCGTGAGGGCGAAGATACGGCGCACCACTTCGGCAGCTTCCTCATCTACCAGCCAATGCTCCCGTTTTTCGTCCCATAAGTAGCCGTAAATCACAGTGCCGGTCAGGTGCTTGCCGCTCATGCCTTTTGACTTAAACACAGAGCGAATTTTCCGGCTGGTATCACGGGCGTAAAATTCATTCATGATGTTGCGGAACGGGGTAAAATCGTCATCGCCTTTCAGACTGTCCACACCGTCGTTTATGGCAATCAGACGAACGCCTCGCTGCCGCAAAACCTCCATAACCTGACCGACCTTCAGATAGTCGCGCCCTAACCGGCTCATGTCCTTGATGACGATTGCCTCTACACGCCCTGCCTCCACTTCCTCCATCATCGCCAAAAATCCGGGGCGGTCAAAACGGGTGCCGGAGATACCATCATCGGTAAAGTGCGTAGGGTTTGGCAGCCCGTTCCGGCGTGCAAAATCCTCTAACATCTGCTTTTGAGACGCGATTTGTCAAGGGTACTTTCTCTTTAGAAACACAGTTATTTTTTCGAATTATATTACAGCGATAACAAACACAATGTTTGAATTTTTAACAAAACGATGCTATACTGTGAGTAGTTGTGATTTTCCTTGAATGGAGGCATAGGAATGAAGGTAAGCTACAAAAAGCTTTGGAAAATACTGATTGATCAAGATATGAAAAAAAGAGATTTAGAAAAAGCCGCCGGGATTAGTCATTATACTATCAATAAATTAAATCATGGCGACAATGTAACTACGGATGTCTTAGGAAAAATCTGCATGGCATTAAATTGCACAATAGATGACATCATGGAATTTGTTGACGAATAAGTCTGAAAATAAAAAACGGGCTTTCTTAAAAAGCAATCTTTTTATAAAAAATCCTCAAGTATAGGAGATGAAGATATGGCATACCAAAGTGAAGCAGCCCTTGAACAGCAGTTCATAGAACAGCTCAATAAGCAGGGCTACACCAGCGTCTCTATACCAGACTATGACGCTCTGGTTGAGAACTTCAAAACACAGTTTGCAGCCTTCAATGCGGCGAAACTCGACCACCCTTTGACATCTAAAGAATGGGAGCGAGTGTTCAACATTATGCTTGGAAAATCTGTTTTCCAGAGCGCAAAAATACTTCGAGATAAGTTCGTGCTGGAGCGTGAGGACGGAACGAAAGTGTACCTCTCCTTCTTCGATGCCGACCACACAAAGAACATTTTTCAAGTAACAAACCAGACAACAGTTGTTGGGAAGTATGTCAATCGTTATGATGTGACGATCCTTGTCAATGGACTTCCTCTCATTCAAGTGGAGTTGAAGCGGCGTGGCATAGATATTCGAGAAGCCGTCAACCAAGTGATGCGCTATAAAAAGCATTCCTACAATGGACTGTACCACTTCATTCAGCTTTTCGTTGTGTCCAATGGCGTTGATACAAAATACTTTGCCAACTCCGACAGAGATATGCTTCACAGTCTTGCCTTCTTCTGGACGGACTTCAACAATGTGCGTATCACCAACTTGAAAGAGTTCTCTATCTCCTTCCTTGCCAGAGACCATATCATCAAGATGCTGACGAGATACACCATCTTGAATGACACAGACAAGTTGCTCATGGTGATGCGTCCCTATCAGGTGTATGCGGTAGAGGCTCTTGTCCGGCAAGCCACCCTCACCAATCGCAATGCCTATGTTTGGCATACAACCGGCGCAGGAAAAACGCTGACATCTTTTAAGACGGCACAAATCCTCGCAGCCAACCCCAATATCAAAAAGGTTATCTTCCTTGTTGACCGGAAGGACTTGGACTCCCAAACTACAGAAGAGTTCAACAAATTCGAAGCCGGTTCTGTTGATGCCACTGATAGAACTGATGTCCTTGTAAAACAGATGCAGGACAAAAACCGACAGCTCATCGTCACAACGATGCAGAAAATGGCGAACGCTGTGAAGCGTCCTCAATATGCAAAGGTTATGGATGCCTATAAGGACGAGAAGGTTGTCTTCATTATCGACGAGTGTCACCGCAGTCAGTTTGGTGATATGCACAAGGACATTGTTCGGCATTTCCAGAAGGCACAATTCTTCGGCTTTACCGGCACACCTCGTTTTGAGGTCAACGGAAAGACGGAGGGAAAAATCACACAGACCACAGAAATGCTCTTCGGAGAATGCGTACATAACTATCTCATCAAGGATGCTATCTTCGACAACAATGTTCTTGGCTTCCATATTGAGTACATCAAGACGATGGAGGGTGATTTCGACTGGGACGATCCCACAATGGCAGATGGGATTGATATAGGCGAACTCTATATGTCCGAGGAACGGATGTCGATGATCGCAAACCACATTGTCCAAAACCATAAAGCGAAGACAAGAAACGGTCAATACACCGCCATCTTTGCTGTCTCTTCGATTGAAGCTCTGGTCAAATACTATGACATCTTCAAGAAGATCAATCATGACTTGAACATCAGCGGTATCTTCTCCTATGGACAGAACGAAGAAGCAGAAGGTAAAGATGAGCATAGTCGGGACGCTCTGGAACGGATCATCAAAGACTATAACGAGATGTACAGCACCAATTTCTCGACGGACACCTTCTCAGCCTATCACAAGGATATTTCAGACCGTGTAAAGGGAAAGAAAACCAAGTCCCTTGACATCCTTCTTGTAGTAAATATGTTCCTGACCGGCTTTGACAGCAAGCAGTTGTCCGTCCTCTATGTGGACAAAGATTTGAAATATCACGACCTACTGCAAGCCTACTCACGAACCAACCGTGTTGAAAAAGAAACGAAACCCTTTGGTATTATCATCTGCTACCGTAATCTGAAAAAGAGGACAGATGACGCTCTTACCCTATTTTCTCAGAGCCATGATACTTCTGGCATTGTTGTTCCTGACTATCCCTATTTCGTCGAGAAGTACAATGAAATGGTTACTCGCTTGAAAGAAATCGCTCAGACTCCAGCGGATATTGACACCATGCAGAACGAGGATGACCAGAAGCTTTTCGTTGAGACATTCCGTGAGCTGACCAAGTATTTGCAATCACTTCAAACCTTTATTGAGTTCAGCTTCGACCAAGACTCTCTCATCATGAGCGAGCAGGAATATCAGGACTATAAGAGCAAGTATCTGATGCTTTACGCAAAGCAAAAGAAAGATCGTGAAGTTGTTTCCGTCCTGAACGATGTGGATTTCTGCATTGAGCTGATGGAAAGTGACCGAATCAATGTTGCTTATATCATGAACCTTATCCGCAACATTCACTTCGATGATGCCAAACAGAAGGATTATGATATTAAGCATATCAAGGAAGAACTGGGAAGAACTGATAATCCTCAGTTGCTCCGCAAGGTGGAGATTCTGCAAGCCTTTTTGGATCGTGTTGTTGTGGGGCTGGAAAGCGCAGATGAGATCGACGCTGCCTACAATGACTTTGAAAATGAGGCAAAGCGTGAAGAAATTGTCGCCTTTGCTCATACAGAAGAAATTGATCCAACTATGCTGACCGACTTCATCTCGGAATATGAGTTTTCCGGCACAATGGATGCCGGTAACATCCGTGACCGTATCGAAAAACCAATGCCGCTGCTGAAAAAACGCTCTCTGGTGAACAGAATTGTAGACTTTATCCGGCAGCACACCGAAAAATTTCAATAAGGAGAATGTAAAATGGACAACAGTATTCAGGCGCACCAAAAAGAGCTTTGCAATAAGCTTTGGGCGATGGCAAACGCACTTCGGGGTAATATGGAGGCGTATGAGTTTAAGAACTACATCTTGGGCATGATTTTCTACTACTATCTGTCTGACCGTACAGAGAAGTACATGGCGAATCTTCTGAAAGACGATGGCATCAGCTATGAAGACGCATGGGCTGATGAGGAATACAAGGAAGCCGTTGTAGAAGAGGCTCTGCGTGATCTGGGCTTTATCATTGAACCGCAATTCCTGTTCCGCAAGATGGTCAAGATGGTTGAAAACCGTTCTTTCGACATTGAGTTTTTGCAAAAAGCAATCAACACCCTTATGGAGTCTACTCTTGGCAACGATTCTCAAGAGGACTTTGACGGGTTGTTCTCTGATATGCAGCTTGATTCTACTAAACTGGGGCATACCGTCAAAGACAGAAGTGCTGTCATGGCAAAAATCATTGCCTCTCTGGACGAAATCAATTTCGGTGTGGAAGACACAAAGATTGATGTTCTTGGCAATGCCTATGAGTATCTGATTGGGCAGTTCGCAGCAACAGCCGGTAAGAAAGCTGGCGAGTTCTACACTCCTTCAGGTCCTGCCGAGCTGCTGTGCCGCCTGGCTTGTCTTGGACTAACGGATGTCAAGGACGCAGCCGATCCCACTTGTGGCTCCGGCTCTCTTTTGCTGCGCCTCAAAAACTATGCAAATGTGCGTAACTACTATGGTCAGGAGCTTACTTCCACCACCTACAACCTTGCCCGAATGAATATGATCCTTCGTGGCATTCCTTACCGCAATTTCAATATCTACAACGGTGACACTTTGGAGCATGACTACTTCGGTGACATGAAGTTCCGTGTTCAGGTTGCCAATCCTCCGTATTCTGCAAAGTGGTCTGGCGATCTGAGTTTCATGGAAGATCCCCGGTTCAACGAATACGGCAAGCTTGCCCCGAAGAGCAAGGCTGACTTTGCTTTTGTGCAGCACATGGTACATCACATGGACGAGGACGGACGAGCTGTTGTGCTGCTACCTCATGGCGTTCTGTTCCGTGGTGCAGCGGAAGAAGTGATCCGTAAACACCTTATCCAGAAGTTGAATGTGCTGGATGCCGTGATCGGCCTCCCTGCCAATCTCTTCTTCGGCACAGGTATTCCGGTGTGTGTCCTTGTTCTCAAGAGAGAGCGCAACGGCAATTCCGATAACATTCTGTTCATTGATGCTTCAAATGATTTTGAAGCTGGCAAGAACCAGAACATCCTCCGTGAGTGCGACATTGATAAGATTGTCGAGACCTATGAGCGCCGTAAAGATGTGGACAAGTATGCTCATGTTGCAACCATGCAGGAGATTGAAGAGAACGGTTTCAACCTCAATATTCCCCGATATGTTGACACCTTTGAGCCGGAAGAAGAAATTGACCTGAACGAAGTAGCTGCGGAGATCCGCAAGCTGCAAAGTGAAATCAAGGACATTGATGCAGAGCTGAAACCGTTTTTTGACGAACTGGGACTTGATTTCCCGTTTGAAGTGGAGGGCAAATAATTATGGCAAATGTATCTTCAAGTAACGGTCTCGAAAAGCGTCCGAAGCTTCGCTTTCCGGACTTTGACGAGTCGTATAAGGACACTACATTAGGCGAAATTGCATCACTGGTCAATAGAACTGATCCTAAGTCCGATGCTCCAATTATGATGCTGAGTGCCGGTAATGGCTTTATTATGCAGTCTGAGAAGTATTCAAGAGACAATGCTGGTCAAAGTCTCAAAAAATACATTCTTCTCAAAAAGGGAGAATTGGCTTACAATCACGGAGCTTCTAAAGCAAAACAATACGGATGCTGTTATGAACTTACCGAGAATGAAGCCAGAATCCCTTATGTGTACCATTGTTTCAAGGTTTGTGAAACAGAATACACGCCGTACATCGCAATCGCCCTGAACAATACCAAGATGGACAATCAACTCAAACGCCTCGTGTCTTCCAGCGTGCGCATGGACGGGTTGTTGAATATTTCTTTTGAGGACTACATGAGCATTACGATGTCCCTGCCTTCCTCAGAGGAACAGAAGCACATTGCGGATTTTCTTAGTAAGCTGGATGAAAGAATTAAGGCACAAGAGAGATTAGTGTCTTCCCTCAAGAAGTATAAAAGAGGTGTCACGAGAAGACTTTTCGCTCAAGAAAAAGGCAGTTTTGAAACAAATTTACGAATAGTTTCTTTGGGTGATTTATTCCCATTTATCAGAAATGGATTTGTTGGTACTGTTACTCCGTTTTTTACCGACAGAGAGCATGGTGTAAGGTATTTACAAGGAACAAACATCCATGCCGGAAAAATCACAGATGATACTGTCTATTATGTTACAAAAGATTTTAATGCTAAACACTCAAAGAATATTTTGAAACGAGACGATATTCTTGTTGTTCAGTCTGGTCATGTAGGCGAATGTGCGGTTGTTGGAAAGGAATATGAAGGTGCAAACTGTCATGCGCTAATTATTATGAGCAACGGGGGAAACTGTTTTTCTGATTATGTTGCTCAGTATATAAATTCCGAGGCTGGCAATAAACAGATAGCATCGATCACAACCGGTAACACAATACGGCATATTTTAGCATCTGCAATAGCCGATATGGTTATTCCTATCCCTTCTCTTGAAGAACAAAAAAGAGTTGCGTACTTGCTCTCCATTTATGATGATCGCATTGCCAAAGAGGAACAACTACTGTCCGAACTTGAGGCAATGAGGAAAGGACTATTGCAGCAGCTCTTTATATGAAGAGCTGCTGCAACAAGCTCGTTTTGAGGTCTTGAAGCGTTTCAAGTTGCCTCACATTATCGTTTATTGAGCAGTCAATCGCTGTTATAAAATCTGCTATCTTTTCTTGCTCATACAAACACGGGACAGGAATTGGAATATCCCACATATCCTCTTGATTGAGCTTTGCTCTACTTGAGCCATTTATATATTTGCGAATATCTTTATGCTCCAAGCAATAAAAGATGTACTTGTTATTATATCCTTGCTTCGCTTGAATGATATGTGCGTGGTTATTTACCCAAACTCGCCCAGATATAAACTGAGCGATGGGTTTTGACGCAAATTCATCAAAATGTCCACCATCCTCTGCCAGCAGAATATATTCGCCGTCAAAAATATAGTCATCAACATAATCTTGTATTCCATTCGCTCCGTAATAAGGATACTTACCTTTTCGCCTCAAATTAGCTGTGATGGGTTGTCGTAGATTGTCAAATCCATTACAGCATGAAATAAGTTTCTTTTGTTCCCATTCAGGGAACTTACTTCCATCATCATCCTTGAACCGAATGCGGCGTTCAAAAATAGCTGAAAGAAGTCCTCTTTTATACTTCTGACTAAGTACGCAGAAAAGCTATATGAAAGACGAAAATCCCTTGCAGTAGCGGAAACTCTCTGCTACTGCAAGGGATTTTGCTTTAAGTTCTTTCTACTATTCGATTGGAAAATAAACCTCAAGTAACGGTCTCGAAAAGCGTCCGAAGCTTCGCTTTCCGGACTTTGACGAGTCGTATAAGGACACTACATTAGGCGAAATTGCATCACTGGTCAATAGAACTGATCCTAAGTCCGATGCTCCAATTATGATGCTGAGTGCCGGTAATGGCTTTATTATGCAGTCTGAGAAGTATTCAAGAGACAATGCTGGTCAAAGTCTCAAAAAATACATTCTTCTCAAAAAGGGAGAATTGGCTTACAATCACGGAGCTTCTAAAGCAAAACAATACGGATGCTGTTATGAACTTACCGAGAATGAAGCCAGAATCCCTTATGTGTACCATTGTTTCAAGGTTTGTGAAACAGAATACACGCCGTACATCGCAATCGCCCTGAACAATACCAAGATGGACAATCAACTCAAACGCCTCGTGTCTTCCAGCGTGCGCATGGACGGGTTGTTGAATATTTCTTTTGAGGACTACATGAGCATTACGATGTCCCTGCCTTCCTCAGAGGAACAGAAGCACATTGCGGATTTTCTTAGTAAGCTGGATGAAAGAATTAAGGCACAAGAGAGATTAGTGTCTTCCCTCAAGAAGTATAAAAGAGGTGTCACGAGAAGACTTTTCGCTCAAGAAAAAGGCAGTTTTGAAACAAATTTACGAATAGTTTCTTTGGGTGATTTATTCCCATTTATCAGAAATGGATTTGTTGGTACTGTTACTCCGTTTTTTACCGACAGAGAGCATGGTGTAAGGTATTTACAAGGAACAAACATCCATGCCGGAAAAATCACAGATGATACTGTCTATTATGTTACAAAAGATTTTAATGCTAAACACTCAAAGAATATTTTGAAACGAGACGATATTCTTGTTGTTCAGTCTGGTCATGTAGGCGAATGTGCGGTTGTTGGAAAGGAATATGAAGGTGCAAACTGTCATGCGCTAATTATTATGAGCAACGGGGGAAACTGTTTTTCTGATTATGTTGCTCAGTATATAAATTCCGAGGCTGGCAATAAACAGATAGCATCGATCACAACCGGTAACACAATACGGCATATTTTAGCATCTGCAATAGCCGATATGGTTATTCCTATCCCTTCTCTTGAAGAACAAAAAAGAGTTGCGTACTTGCTCTCCATTTATGATGATCGCATTGCCAAAGAGGAACAACTACTGTCCGAACTTGAGGCAATGAGGAAAGGACTATTGCAGCAGCTCTTTATATGAAGAGCTGCTGCAACAAGCTCGTTTTGAGGTCTTGAAGCGTTTCAAGTTGCCTCACATTATCGTTTATTGAGCAGTCAATCGCTGTTATAAAATCTGCTATCTTTTCTTGCTCATACAAACACGGGACAGGAATTGGAATATCCCACATATCCTCTTGATTGAGCTTTGCTCTACTTGAGCCATTTATATATTTGCGAATATCTTTATGCTCCAAGCAATAAAAGATGTACTTGTTATTATATCCTTGCTTCGCTTGAATGATATGTGCGTGGTTATTTACCCAAACTCGCCCAGATATAAACTGAGCGATGGGTTTTGACGCAAATTCATCAAAATGTCCACCATCCTCTGCCAGCAGAATATATTCGCCGTCAAAAATATAGTCATCAACATAATCTTGTATTCCATTCGCTCCGTAATAAGGATACTTACCTTTTCGCCTCAAATTAGCTGTGATGGGTTGTCGTAGATTGTCAAATCCATTACAGCATGAAATAAGTTTCTTTTGTTCCCATTCAGGGAACTTACTTCCATCATCATCCTTGAACCGAATGCGGCGTTCAAAAATAGCTGAAAGAAGTCCTCTTTTATACTTCTGACTAAGTACGCAGAAAAGCTATATGAAAGACGAAAATCCCTTGCAGTAGCGGAAACTCTCTGCTACTGCAAGGGATTTTGCTTTAAGTTCTTTCTACTATTCGATTGGAAAATAAACCTCAAGTAACGGTCTCGAAAAGCGTCCGAAGCTCCGCTTTCCGGGCTTTGATGAGCCGTGGAAGGCAGCACTCCTTTCGGACTATTTTGCCAAAAATATCAAGAAAAATGCTGATGGTGCGATAACCAATGTTATCTGCAATTCAGCAAAGCAGGGGCTTATTCCGCAGCGTGACTATTTTGATAAGGACATCGCAAACAGCGATAATACAGATGGGTACTATATCATCGAGACAAATGATTTTGTTTATAACCCACGGAAATCTACCGATGCACCCTGCGGTCCCATAAGCAGCTATAAATATCCAGAAGCAGGGATAGTGTCCCCATTGTACCTGTGCTTCCGAGCAAAGCAGGAGATCAATCCTCTGTATTTTGAATGGTACTTCCGTTCGTCGGCATGGCATCGGTATATCTATATGTCTGGTGACAGCGGTGCAAGGCATGATAGGGTGAGCATCAAGGATGACACTTTTTTTGCAATGCCTATAAATATCCCCTCAGCAAAGGAACAGGATAGAATTGCTTTGTTTCTCAATGCCATAGAGCAGAAAATTGACAAACAGCGTTCTTTGGTTGATGCCCTCAAGAAGTATAAAAGAGGACTCGTTAAGGCGTTAATTTCTGGTACAGTGGCTTTTGCTGGCAGTGAAAATAAACACTGGGAAACTGTAAGTTTGGCAGAAATTTTTACGATTTCTGCTGGAGGCGATATTGACCGACAAAATAGTTCACCCACATATTCAACAAGTTATCCATATCCAGTGTATGCAAACGCCTTGACTAATAATGGCTTATATGGCTATGCAAACTACTTCAAAGTAGAAGGTGATTCTATTACTGTATCTGGAAGAGGCGAAGTTGGTCATGCGATAGCTCGTCACTGCAAGTATGTTCCGATTGTCCGTCTTCTTTCGTTAGTCCCTAAATACGAAGATGATGTGGATTTCTTTGCTCACATAATCAATGCCACTTCCATTTATATTGAATCAACGGGCGTTCCTCAGCTAACAAGTCCCCAACTCGGTGCAGTGAAAGTATTGAGACCTCCCATTTGGGAGCAGAAGAGGATTTCTTCATTGCTGCTGAAAATAGATGTAAAGATAGAGAACGAAGAACATCTAACACTTTATCTGGCAAAAATCCGGTCATCCATGCTGCAACAGCTCTTTATATAAAAAGCTGTTGCAATAATGCCACTCGAATAGATTTTAGGGATTCATACTGAGAAAGTTCAGTTTGAAATCGACTTTCCAAGCAGTCAAGGAGCTTGGCTATTTTTAGCTGTGCCTCTTTTGAGGGAATAATAACCGGTATTCCCATCAAGAGACCATCCGTCATTGAAACTCTATCATACCGAACACCTTGCGATCCGTTATCGTAAATATACCGATACCAAGCATCGCTCTTAAAATACCATACAAGATAGGATGGCTCTATATCTGCTTGCAACACCAGACAGGTATATAGTGGAGAAATGATGCCTCTTTCTTCTCGCTCATATCGGTTGAAAGGACCGTAAGGAGCTGTGTTAGATTTTCTGGGATTATAAACAAAGTCACCATGCTCAATAACATAATAATTTGATGTGTTTCCATCAACTGCTATGTCTTTGTCAAAAAAGTCCCGTTGAGGGATTAAACCATACTCTGCGGAGTTTGTAATGACATTTTTTATTTCTTCATTGCTGTTTCTACGAGAAATCTTTTTGAAAATTGCAGATAATTGTACTGTCTCAAAACCTGATGGGGAAAGCATAGACATATTTCGGAATATTCTTTGCATGACACCTCTTTTATACTTCTTGAGGTTATCTACGAGGGACTGCTGCGTCTCGATGCGACGATCCAATGCGATAAGGAAGTCTGCAATCTTTCTTTGCTCATCGGTGTTTTCTGGCAGATAATGTTTTGTGTCAAAGAACTCTTCGGTTGGAACATTCAACAGACCATGATTTCTTGCACCTTCGGCAGAGATCATGTATATTTCCCTATACCATTTCAGAGAGTCGAAATAGGCTTTGATGAAGTCGCTTTCGTGCCTTTTGAGTGCAAAACAGATGTAAAGCGTTGATAAAGCCCCCATCGGATAACGATCCAGCCGTTTGATAGAGCCAAAGTCATACCCCACGGAATAGCTCTTGTTGTAAGCAAACTCGCCATTTTTGAGCAGATAGTACCCACTCATGTCTTTACTCGCAACCGTCTTATTGAAGTAGCTTACCTGATCAACAAGACCATCTTTTGAGGAAATAGTTAAAGGAAGATCAGTTTCGTTTTTGCTGTTCTTCCGTGTTACACGATCTGCGAAGTCAGATAATCTCTCGGCTCTCCACGGCTCGTCAAAGCCCGGAAAGCGAAGCTTCGGACGCTTTTCGAGACCGTTACTTGAGGTTTATAATGCCCTAATTATTTCTCCATCAGATAATATCTGTGGAGGTGGTCAATATGACTAATAATACACAATTTAAGACGCTGTTGAACACTTGGCTAAATCAAAAGAAGCCGATGATCACACCGTCAACCCATGCCAGCTTCACGCTAATAGCCGAAAACCACTTGATACCGCACTTCGGCAAACGGAAGATTGGCAGCATCACCGAGCAGGACATTCAAAGCTACATATCGTATCTCTATGACTCCGGGCGGTTGGACAAGTCTGGTGGTCTCACAGTGAAGACCATTCGAGATGTAATTCTGGTATTTCGTCTCGCTATGGAGTATGCCTACAAGGAACGGGCGATACCACTGCTCAACTGGGACTTGATAGAGTACCCAAAAGAACTGGGTGTCAAGAAAGTGGTATCGCTCTCCAAAGATCAGGAGCAAGCTCTTATTCAGTGCATCTACATGAACCTGAATAGGAAGACTGCTGGCATTCTCATTGCACTGTTTACTGGGGTGCGAATCGGTGAACTTTGCGGCTTGCAAATGAAGGACATTTCGCTGACGGATAAAACCATCAGCATCAACAAAACCGTCCAGCGCATCTATGACAAGAAAAAGGGTGAATCCTATCTGCACATAGGACCGCCGAAGACCAAGACATCAGCTCGAACAATTCCCGTACCGTCATTGCTGATGAACATTATCAAGAAGTTCTATACTGAGAACCCCAACCATTTCTTTTTGACCGGTAAGACCAAGCCAACCGAACCTCGCACATACAGGCAGTTCTTTTCTCGTTTCCTGAAACGAAACGGGCTACAAAAGGTGAAGTTCCACGAGATCAGGCATACATTTGCAGTACGGGCAATCGAAATACCGGAGTTTGACATCAAATCTCTCTCCGAGATTTTGGGGCATAAGAATGTGTCCTTTACGCTGAATGTCTATGGCAGCGCAAATCTCCAACAGAAAGTCAAGTGCATGAACTTATTAAATGATCTTCTGTAAAAATCAGCGGGCGGGAACGGGATTTTACCGTTCCTGCTCGTGTTTCTTTGAAGTTTTTTTACGCTCTGCTGTCTGCTTCTGTTTTTTCTGCAAATGCTCACGAACAGATTGTACCTCTGTTTTTTCTTCCAATAATTCAGAAACATCACGTTTGCTGTCAAACAGGATAAGCGGATCAAATTTTTCTCCATATGCCGCTTTGATCTTGGAAGTGGCAGATTGAATCTTCTCCCTCTGTAAGGCGATCCGCTGTTCTGCGAGTTCCATTGAATCCACATTTTTTGCCTGCTCCCTTAATTCCGAAAACTGCTTTAAGGCATCTTCCAACTCGGCAGCATATTTTTCTTCCTGCTTTGTCAGCCGCTTCAAATTTTCCTCCATAGCCGCAACACTCTTTTTGACCTCAGCAATTCCAGTATCCTCACTACAATCAAATGAACTGAGGAGCATCGTCTTTTCGGATTTCAGTTCTTCCAAGTCCTCTGTCAGTTCGGCAATCTGTTTTGCCAAATCATTATGAGCAACAAACTGATAAAATGGCGTCGCTTTCTTTTCTGCAAGCAGCGTTTTCCGTTCTTTAGTCTTATTTTTAATCTGCTGTACCAGTAAGGTATAGCGCTCCAAATCGGGCTTCAACACATTCAGGCTTTCCGATAATTTGTGTTTTCCAAAACCGGCATAGCGAATCTGATAGCGGAAAATAACCATGTTAGCCAGTAAGGACTCCATTGCTTCCGCAAGCGCAGGAACAGATGCTTTAACTGCCTGCATCAGCTTCTTGACCGTTGCTTTCAGCTCACGGAGCAACGCATTGTCTGCCTTAATCTGACGATTCAACTCACAGCGGTCAGAAACAATACCCTTTTTCTCCAATGCTCTTGCAACCACACCCTCGTGAATGGTGGGCTGCTCGGTCAAGCCCCGATCTGCATGACTGCGGTGATCGATGCGTTCTTCGTGTCCGGCAGTCTCCAAATGGTGATTCGTCACATCAGCCCACGCTGCTCTCCATAAAACAAGTTGTTCTTCGCTGTTCCAACGCTCGGCAATGGGATTCTGTCTGCCGAACTTGGTGCTTTTCGGATGCTTGCTGGCTCGTTCATAGCCGTGATTCTCCGCTTCGGAGGGTGGCAGATATACCTTCTTGCGACCGACCTTATACTGGTATTGCTTTTCCCATCCCTCTGTCTGTGCTATCTTAAACTCATCCGCAGTAAAACCTTGTTCCTCTCCATTTTTCACACAGAGATATTCTTTCTGCGTCTTATATTGCCAGTTCCCTTTTTCATCTAACGGGCGCACTGTCAGCATGATATGAGCATGGGGATTGTGACCGGGAGGGTATGGATCGTGAATTGCCACATCTGCACACATCCCATCAGCTACAAAGGTGTCAGAAATAAAATCGGACAGCAGCTTTTCCCACTGTGCTTCGCTCAGCTCAATCGGCAGAGCAACCACAAATTCACGGGCAAGACGGCTGTCTTTTGTCTTTTCATTTTCTTCTACGGCGTTCCAAAGCACGCCCCGTTCTTTCCATTCTGACGGAGCGAACTCTGGTAGGAATACTTCCTGCCAGACCAATCCTTTCTTGCGGGTGTAGTCATGCTGCACCCCATCATAATCATTGAGAATTTTAGAACAACTCAGATAAGCGGAAGCTGCTACAGCGCTTCTTCCTGTACCACGGCTAACTACTTTTGCTTCCAGATGATAGATTGCCATTTGTTTTTACCGTCCTTTCTTTCTATTTCTCTTTTGAAAAGAGAACATGGGTGTCGCCGAGAATGCGATACCCATAACTGCGTAAAAGCTGCCGGTGGCAGGTTTTCGCAGGCAGGCGGCGGGATGAGGTGGCAATATGCCACCTCATCGTTTTGCTGATAGCGCAAAATATAGAGCCGACTGCACAGGGAATGTTCGCTTGCGACATTGCCTGTCCCCTCTGGAGAACTGTCTGAAAGACAGTTCGTGAAGAGCGCACGAGCCTGACCAACGGGAGGGATACCACCGCCTGCTTTGCAGGTGGTGAGTAAGTGCGCCCTTCGGGAAAAAGAAAAAGCGACCGATAGCCGGTCGCTCATAAAAATCATCGGATTGGTTTGAATACTTCGCATAAAAAATCCTCCAACTGTTCCAAAGTCATCTGTGTTGTCTGCGGTAATGCTTTCTCTAAAATCGCACCTTCCTGAATCAGCCGCCGTGTCCGTGCTTTTCGCTCTTTCTGTCGGTCACGCATCTCGGCTTCTTCCAATCTGTGCTTCGCCTGTAAAAGCTTCTTTTCATTTTCCGTCATAAATTTTATTCCTTTCTGCCGTATCCGGCTGAAAACAAAAAGAAGGCGGCTCATGAGATTTTATTCTCACAAGTCGCCTTCAGCGTCATTTATTATGCTGTTTTCTGTTTTTGCCCGTTTTCTTTAACAGGCGGGGCATCAAGCAATACTGGTTCGTTCTTTTTTATTTGCTTCGCAGCATTGCGTTCTTTCTGCATCCTGCGGTTTGCGTTTGCTCTGCAATCATCACAGCAGTATTTTACATCTTTCCGTGTAGCGGTAAAAGTTTTTCCGCAGTTCTCGCAGACACATTCCCGCTTTCGGTTTTCCGCCGCTTCCTGCCGATAAAATTTAGTACGGCACTTCGGACTGCAAAACAGAGTATTTGACCGCTTGGATTCAAATTCTTTACCACAGCATTTACAGATTAGCTTAAATGGCTGACCAACTGCGTGCTCACCAGCCTTGATTTTTTGGTAGCGTTCCCGGCTCTTGATGCGGTGTCTGCGAAGCTGTTCCTGCCGCTTGATCTCCTCCGGTGTCAGATCCGGTTCGGGCAGTTCAAACCGTCCGATAAATTTCAGATAAATCTCAACCTCCTGCACCCGATCCCCGTCAATCTTTTCCGGGGCGTGGACAATGATTTTTTCAATAAACTCATTGATCATTGGAGTAGTCAGTTCGGAAAAGTCGGTGTACTTCTTTGCCAGTGAAAGGAACTGCGCCGCACGGTCAGTATCTTCCTCAAAAGAGGACAGATGCGATTCTGCATCCGATACAGATGTGACAAGAGTTTTCTGCTCCGCTTCGTATTCTGCAAGCAGAGTATCAAAGCGCTCATCGGTAATGCGCCCAATGGCAAAAGATTCGTAGAGCTTTTTGATAATGGTATCAAGCTCGGCAATACGCCTATGGTCTTTGTTCAACTTGCGTTTGGTATCCTTTGCGACTTCCGCCTGTCTGATTTGAGAAGCAGAACGCACCTTTTTCATAAACTCATCCTGATTGGCGATGGCAAAGGTGCTGGCTGTTCGGATGGTTTCCAAAACAAGCTCTCTGACCGCTTTTGTCCGAATATAGTGACCGCTGCAAGCATGGGTGCGCTTTTGATGTGCCAATGTGTAGGCAGAGCAATCATAAAAATCAGAGGGATAGGGATTGTTCTCCGTACCGCCTTTGGAACGGTGATTGGTCATTTTCGCTCCGCAGTCAGCACAGAACAGAAGTCCAGTCAGCGGATTGGCTTCGCCAAGTGTATCGTGGCGTCTCGGTGTCTTTCGCAGTTTCTGTGCAAGCTCCCACATTTCCTTATCTACAATCGCTTCGTGGGTGTTCTCAAAGATCAGCCAGTCCTCCTGCGGATTCATAACTGGATTTTTGTCCTTGTAGGACTGCTTGTGAGAACGGAAGTTGACCGTATGCCCCATATATTCGGGCTTGGAGAGAATCTGCCCAACGATATAACCACTCCAGTTATAAGGGTTGGGAAATTCCTCTTTGCTTTTCCAAACGCCACGCCCCTGCTTTGCGGCGTAGACCGCAGGAGTTTCCACCTTATCGTCATAGAGGATACGGGCGATGTCATAGGGACCGTTTCCCTCGATGGTTAGCCGGAAAATACGGCGGACAACCGCAGCGGCTTCCTCGTCGATATACCAACTGTACTTATCTCCCGGCATTTTCTTGTAGCCATAAATGGCACAGTTGGTGGTAGGCTTGCCGGATTCGCCTTTCACACGGATCGCTGTTTTCTGCTTGCGGCTCAAATCACGAAGATACCACTCGTTCATAATGTTGAGGAACGGGGCAAACTCATTGCTGTTCTGATCGTCGCTGTCCACGCTGTTGGCAATCGCCACAAAGTGAACATGATGCTGACGGAAGAATACCTCCGTGTAAAAGCCTGTTTGCAGATAGTCACGCCCCGCCCTGCTCATATCTTTTACAATGACATGAGCAACTTTGCCTGCTTCGATGTCTGCAATAAGCTGTTTCCAGGCGGGACGCTCAAAATTCCCTCCACTCCAGCCGTCATCGGTATAGTGCTGACAGTTCGTATAACCTTTCTGATGGGCATAGCTTTCGAGGTATTTTTTCTGATTGACAATACTGTTGCTATCACCAGTCTGGTCATCATCACGGGACAGTCTTTCATATAAAGCTGTGATTTTTCCTTCAGTCTGTTTTACGCTCATGATGCGCCCCTTTCAGACTGTCGGCTCATTTGTGGTGAATCTATTATACCACAAGTTCCGCCAGTTGTAACCGTTTCATTGCGAATCATCCGTAAAATTTTATCCTCCATTGTTTCTTTCTCTGTATCGCTGAATACTACTTTAACTTTATAGGTGGTGCCGCCAATGCGGCGAGTCATATAAGAAAAATTACTGTTCTCATTTTTTGCCATAGGCAGTTACCTCCATGTTGAAATGTTCATTGTTTTTTCGTATAATAGGTTTAGTTCCGGCATGGTGTAACCATTTGCATGGTTAAAATTGAGCAAAAGGTATTAACACCCTGCCAATGCAGAAATGCCCTCAAAAAAGCCTTGCGGCACAAGGCTTTCCGAGGGCAAAAGTGTTACATCTGTTGTTGTTTCTTCCGGTACTTACGCACCCGTGCTGCGGTCTGCTTACGGCGAGCTTCTTCGGCACAGCGCTGTGAGCAGTACACCCGTTTTCCGTCAGTTGGGAACGGCTTACCGCATTGTTTGCAATGAGTGGTCGGTGTTTGCGTGAATACGGCTTCCAACCCTGCATCTTCCGGCAGGACAGACTTGCGGAAATATCTGCATAGTGCGCTGTTGGTAAAGCAGATCCCCAACATTGGACAGTCACAGTCCAATGGCAGGCAGCCGTACTCTTTATCGTAGTTGGCGCAGAGAGAAGTAACCAGCTTTTTGATCCGCTGTTTCTCCCTGCCCGTCAGCTCACGATAATTGTTTGACATAGGCGGTTTCCTCCTTTCATTCAGCGTCGAAAGTAATCTGATAATAGGCAAAATAGATTACCTTCTCACTTACAGGAGAAATACAGGGTACTTAGCGGAACTGTTTTTACGGAGAATCCAAGAAATTTTCAAAAATATTTTTGAAGGGAGGTGTCTGCGGTGTTCGACGATCCCGAACGATATGAACATGACGGCTTTTATGAAGAAGATACCGACTATGAAGATGAATATGAAACGGACGATTCCGATTACATAGTCGATGACGAAGAAGATGAAAATGCCCTTTGGGACGATGAGGAAGAAGCCGCTGACGATCTTCCCGAAAAGAAGCGAAGGAAGCGGAAGAACCAAGTTGTTCTTGCTGACAGTGATACGGATAGGGAAGAAACCGAATTATCCGAACAAGCCCTGCGGCAGATCGCAAAAGAAGAACAGCTCATCGAAGAACTGGAAGCCGACGTCGAGGAACATCCCTTTGAGGATGGTACTGACGAGGAAGAACCGGAGCGTAAGAAGCTCAAACGAGAACTGCGGGCAGAAGCCCTTGCACGATTGGAGGATTCCGCCAGAACACAGCGGGAGTTTGAAAATGTGATCGCATGGTGGGATAGGCTGGACGCTAATCGGGAGCGAAGGGAACGCTATCACGAACTCAGCCGCAGCGGTGATGATGTTCCTCTTGATTACGGGGCATCCGCAAATGAACTCTTTTTCCCTGATACGCTGAACGATGTACTGGAAAAGCAGCTCCGAAAGGGAGATTTTATTGACGCCATTTTCTACTGTCCTTACGACATCCATGAACTGGTAACGGAAGAATACCTATCCAAAATTCTCTGGGAATTGAATGAGGAACACAAAGAGCTGCTCTTTCTCTGCGCTGTCCGGCTGTTTAGCTCAACAAGGATCGCTAAAATACGGAATCAAAGCGATCGGAACATCCGCAAGGTGCGTGGCACAATGCTCAAAAAGATACGAAAAAAGCTGCTTCCCGCACTTTTGGATAAGGCAGAAAAGCAGCAACCAATGACCTTATTGGAAAAAGATTTTTTAGAAGAAAATATGGTGGAGATTGATTCTGAAGAAAAGAAATAGTATAATTGGTAATATAAATTGAAATTATTTAGGTTACAATACATGACGGAGGGTTTTATATATGAAGAACCTTTTTGAACGCACCAGTTCTAACTGGGTGCGATATAGTGAATATGAATGGAGGGCGGCAGAGGACGGAACTCTGTATCTCACGCCCACCAAGACGGCGCAACCGAATATTTATGATCCACTGGCAGAGTATCAGAAAATTGTATTGGATGCCATCAACATAGGACGCATGGGTATGAGCAAAAAGCCGGATGCCGAAATTCAGAAGGTTATCCAGCAATTTGCGGTGAAATACGGCTTGTTTGGACTGATGACTGCGCTGCCTACCACACCAAACTTTATGGAATATGAGGCGGTGTACCTGCCGAAAAACCACTTCATCAAAGAAGAAACTATGTCCACTGAAAAATATCTGGCACTGTTCTTTCCATTTGACAAACTGGATGTGATCAAGCGTGGTATCGAGTCCATGTGGAACATTCAGAATGACCGTGTTATGATGGCATTGGCTTTGACCATGACAGACAAGCCGATGGCTGTCAACATGAGCTTTCAGCGGGAATATGCGGAGCGATATGAATGGATGAAACAGCAGTTCATTGACTGGGCGTTTACCTATATCAACAGTTTCCTTTATTATGAGGATTATGATACACTGAACGATGAAACCCGGCAGATGATGCAGCAGAGCATGGCAGCTTTTGGCGGCATCGCTCCAACCTATCATATAGCTCTTTTGGATAAGCCGACCATCGTTTGGGATTTTCATTCCCTGCTGCTGGGCGTACAGATGATGTTCAGTTTTATGCTGACAGACAGCGAAAACCCGATCAAGCTTTGCAGGCATTGTACCAAAGCTTTTGTCGCAAGCAGACCAAGTGCTGTATTTTGCAGCCCTCAGTGCAAGAATAAGCATAATGTTTACAAAAGCAGAGCAAGAAAAAACAATCTCGACAGAAAGGAGCAAGGCAATGATTGATAAATGGATTGCAGAAGCAACAGAATGTGATTTCAAGGTTGCTCTGGAAATAAAGAAGCCGAAAAGCTGGCTAAAAAGCGTCAGTGCCTTTGCAAATGGTATCGGTGGTACTCTGCTTTTTGGCATTGATGATAACCGAAATGTGGTTGGTTTGACGGACGCACAGGCGGATGCGGAGGCAATCAGTCGCCTGATTAAAGAGCGTATCTCGCCATATCCCAACTTCATTCTTGTGCCGGAACGAGAGGATGGTAAAAATATTCTGATACTGACAGTCTCCTCTGGATACTCTACACCTTACTACTACAAAGCAGATGGTGTTATGGAGGCATATATTCGCATCGGAAACGAGAGTGTGGTTGCTCCAAGTTTCGCCCTGAATCAGCTCATATTGAAAGGCATGAACCGAACCTATGACACTCTAAACTCTGAATATGATTTCAAGGACTACGCTTTTTCCAAGCTACGAGAGAGATACAAGGTCTGGACCGGTAACAGCATGGAAGATAAACTGTTTGATTCCTTCGATATAAGAAACGAATACGGAAAACTGACAAATGCAGGTGCTTTGTTGGCAGATGATTCTCCAATCAGACATTCCCGACTGTTCTGTACACGCTGGAATGGTTTGGATAAAAGCGGCGGTATGGTGGATGCTCTCGACAGTGCAGAATATTCCGGCAGCTTAATTATCCTACTCAATGAAGGTGTCAGCTTTGTAAAACGGAACATGAAAACTCGTTGGAAGAAAACAGCAAACTCTCGTATTGAAATGCCGGACTACTGCGAACGAAGTGTTTTTGAAGCCCTTGTCAACGCTTTGATCCATCGTGATTACCTTATTTTAGGCAGCGAAGTTCATATTGACATATATGATGACCGTCTTACAATCTATTCTCCCGGCGGCATGGCTGATGGAACACGGATACAGGAAAGAGATATATCCAATATTTCCTCCACTCGCCGCAATCCCGTTCTCGCCGATATTTTCGGACGGTTGGGTTATATGGAGCGTCAAGGAAGCGGCTTTAAGAAGATTACGGAGTCTTACCATGCTGCTCATAACTATCGTAAAGAGCTGGAACCGGAGTTCTATTCCGATGTTACCTCATTCCAAGTCACACTGTATAACTTGAATTATGGCACAACAACAAACTCGGCTAATGTTACGATTGAGGATGAAAGCGTTGCGATTACCACTGACTATGTTGCGATTGAGGCTGCGATTGATGGATTAAACGCAAGCCAGGCTACAATTAAGAAAGCAAAAGAGGTTTATAAAAACATGGGAACTGACGGTATCTTTGGTCGTTCCGACATTTCCTCTATTACAGGAGATTCCGTTACCGCTGCCGGCAATCTTATCAGCAAACTGAAAGCCGCAAGCTTAATCGTACCAGTAAAAGGATATGGAAAAGGCAAATATCGTTTTATCGAACCGCATAAGTAAAGTTTATGCCCGTTATCAGCCGCATAGCCGATAACGGGCATTCGATTAAGCATATACAAGTTCAGTCAAAATGATTTCTTCCGCACGGTTGCGGATACTGTTCATATGGCACACCCATTCTATTTGGTTAGCTGCTTTGAGTGCTTCGGTCACACCTTCCTGCTTTGCCATAGCGGAAACGATGTTTTCCATGCGCTCGTTGCAGGCTTGGTCAATCTCAGACAGATGCTTGAACAGCGTTCCCTCCAGCACATAGTTGTTGTAGAGGATTTTACGGTGCTCTTTCAGATAGCTGCGGCGCATACGCCCATATTTGCCGATCCGATAGTTTCCAGCATCTGAAGGAACGAGGTTAGGGATAAGATAATCGCTCACTTGACGGTATGTACCGCCCATTTCTTCAAAGATAGATTTCATAAAGTCCAGCTCCTTTTGTGTTGAGGTAGTGTCAAAAACTACCTGTTTTTTTGTTCTAAAATCTTTTAAAAACCTTGA